>ERZ827108.531-NODE-531-length-63658-cov-3.652501_pt1 | contig 63658 bp, 59 predicted proteins | sample MGYA00519921_ERZ827108 | MGnify/ENA primary metagenome ERZ827108 (study PRJEB31778, sample SAMEA3449258) | human gut metagenome | biome: human gut; feature: human-associated habitat; material: faeces | place: United Kingdom | collected 2010/2012 ... | reverse complement strand
CGAAGTGGGTCTCGTTTGAGAGCTTGTCAAAAATACTTTTTTGACAAGCTCAAGCCCGCCGGACCATGCATTGGCATGGTCGGCGGGCTTTTTCGCAAAATATTTACAGCTTTACCGGGCAGCGGTAGCGCGGCTTGCCAAGGCTCTTTTTGCCGTATTCGATCGCCTCGGCCGGGCAGCGGGTAATGCATGCCATGCAGTGCGTGCAGTTATCCTCCCAAACCGGATGGCCGTCGTGCAGCGTGATGGCGCATGTCGGGCAGAGCTTCGCGCACAGGCCGCAGCCGGTGCATTTTTCATTCACGGTGAACTGCTTGGCGTGGACGAGGAGCGGATAGAACGCTTTGTTCACGACGCCGCTTTTGAGCTTGTCGGCAGCGCTCACCTTCGGCTGCGGGAACGGCTTTCTCTCGCGGATGAGCTCCGCCAGCCGGTCAAGCATGGGATCCGCCGCGGCAACGATCCCGCGCGCCTTGGCCTCATCCGGCACGTCAAACATCACAATATAGTTTTCCGGCATGATGACACGGGCGCAGCCGCGGAACGTGAGATACTTCTCCGCGCAGAGCTCGGCGGCGTATTTCCCCGCTTCGCCGATCTCTCCGCCGCAGGTCATAACAAAATAGATCTCCTTGCTGCCGCGGAGCAGCGTGCGGCGCAGATGGTCGCGCACGATGTGCGGCAGCTGCCAGGCATACGTCGGCGTGCAGACGATCCACGGCGTTTCGGATTCGAGCGGCGACGTATCGTTGTGCCGGATGCGCTCCATGAGCGGCATTGTCTCCTCGCCGAGCGCGGCGGCGAGCTTCTTTGCGGCGTATTCGCTGTTTCCCGTACCGGTAAAATAAAGGATCATGGCGTTACTCCCCTTTCTCCGGCGAAGGCCGGAGGAATATTAAGTACAGTATATCACGCGATTTTCCGCGCGGCAAGGTCATTCCGAAAGATCGATCCCCGCGGCCTTCGCCGCGAGCGTATAGAGCACCGGCTCAAACCGCACGCCGTACCAGTGCTCCGGCTCGGTGCGCCGGATGCACGCGAGGACGAACTCCGCCGCGGCCTCCGCCGCCGGGAAAGGCTCATACCCGCGGCACAAAAGTCCCGTGAACGCCGAGGCGAAGAGATCCCCCGTGCCGTGGCAAGTCCGCGCAAGGCGCGCGTGCCGGTAGTAGCCGCGAAACCCCTTCCCGCTCACTGCGACGCCGGTCGTCTCCGGCTCGTAGCTCACGCCGGTGAGCACGACCGTGCCGACGCCCTTTTCATGCAGCGCGGCGGTGAGCTCTTCAATATACGCCTTGTCATACTCTTTGCGGTACTCCATGCCGGTGAGCAGCGCCGCCTCCGTGATATTCGGAAGAAGGATGTCCGCTGAGAACGCCAGCGTCTTCATTTTCTCCACGAACGCGGCATCAAACCCCGCATAGAGCTTCCCGTTATCGGCCATGGCGGGATCAACGATGCGCGCGCCGCCCGGCACGAGCAGCGTGTCCATGATGTGCCGGACATGGGTGATCTGCTCGCCGCTGCCGAGATAGCCGGTGTACACCGCGTCGAAGCGGAACCCCTCTTTCTGCCAATGCTGCGCAATGGCGGGCATGTCCGCCGTCAGGTCGCGGAACGTATAGCCCGCGAAGCCTCCGCCGGTGTGCGTGGAGAGTACTGCCGAGGGCAGCACCGCCGCTTCCACGCCGCACGCCGACAAAACCGGCAGCGCCACCGTGAGAGAGCACTGGCCCACACAGGAGATGTCCTGCACCGTTAAGACCCGTTTGTTCATACCGTTTCCTTTCGTTTTTGAAAAGCCAAAAGGCTCCCCGCTTATGCGGGGAGCTTTGGCTATGCGATTTTTTTACTTCGCCACGGGGACGGCGCCGGCCTGACGGATGAGGTCGTTTGCCGCGGTGCCGGTGGCGTAATCAAAGAACGCCTGTGCCGCCGGGGAGAGCGTCTCGCCCTCGCGGGTCACCAGAACGAAGGGACGCTGCACGGCGTAGGTGCCGTCCAGAACGGTCTCCTCGGAGCAGTCAACGCCGTTCACCTTCAGCGCCTTGATGCCGTCCTGTCCTTCGACCGCGGAGAGAGAGGCATAGCCGATGGCGTTGGGGTTCGCCGCCACAGCGGAGATCACAGCGCCGGTGGAGGTCAGCTCCTGCGCGAGGACACACGCCTCGCTCGTGCCGGTGACGGACTCAAAGCCGTCGCGCGTGCCGCTGCCGGACTCACGGCCGACGCAGGAGATCGCAAGGTCTTCGCCGCCGAGCTCGTTCCAGTTCTTGATCTCGCCCTTGAAGATGGCGGCGATCTGTTCAATGGTCAGATCGTCCACGGGGCAGTCCTTGTTGACGATGATCGCGATGCCGTCGAGCGCGACGACCGTGCCGGTGAGACCGGTCTCGCTCGTCTTGAGCGCGCGGGAGGCAAGGCCGATATCGCAGCTGCCGGTGCGGGCGGACTCAATGCCCGTGCCGGAGCCGGTGGGGTCATAGGTAACGCTGACGCCGGGGTTGTCGTTCATGAACTGCTCGGCGAGGATGTTGACGACCTTCTCCATCGAGGTGGAGCCGTTCGTGGAAACGCTGCCGGAAAGAGCGGCGGGCGCTTCGGAAGCGGGAGCCTCGGTCGCCGGAGCGTCCGTAGCGGGGGCGGCGGTAGCAGGGGCGGCGGTGGGATCGGCAGCCGGGGCAGCAGCGCCGCAGCCCGCGAGCAGCGCGAGCGTCAGTACAGCGGCCATAGCCAGCGTGAAAATTTTCTTTGCTTTCATAATAGATTCTCCTTTTTTCAAATCATTAACCCTTCGGTACGACGTAAGCATACCGCCGCACGGTAAAATCCGTTACCGCAGTTTCGTAAAATGATTGTAAAAAGGAGAACGCGCTTCAAGAGCGGTTTCAGCAAAGAGACTGTCGTCTTTTGCTGGCAGCAGTCTCTTTTATTTAAGTGTTCTTGCAGCTGCGGATGTGGAGATAGACGGTATTTTTGCTGATGCCCAGCGCCTCGGCACATTCTACAACGCTGTTTTTCAGTTTGAAAAAACCCTTGCTGTAGAGCCGCGCGATGATCTCCTTGTTCTTGTCATGCACGGCGATATCGGCGTCTGCCATTACGACGCGCTTTGTCTCCGCGATCGTATCGCCGACGAGCTGTGACGGGCTGTCGGCAAAGTTCTCTTCCCGGCCGACGCTTGCGCCTTCATCCGTCTTCATCAACGTGTTTATAACGGAGGCAAGCGGCGTATTCAGATAAAAGTTAATGCACAGCAGCCCGACGATCTTCGCGTTCTCGCTGCGGATGGCGATTGTCGTGGAATGCATGGGATCGCCCTTTTTGTTTTTTGAATAATAGGCGATATAGTCCTTGCCGTTATTGTGGCGGATATCCTCCAGCATATGCAGCGCAAGATCGGTGATCGGCGCGCCTTCCTTGCGGCCGGTATAGTAGCCGTTGATGATCTTGATAACGGAATTATCGTAGTTTTCCAGACTGTGCAAAACGATCTCGTACCCGTCCCCCAGATAGTTGGCAAGACCCTCGCACAGTGTCTTATAAGATTCCAGCACCATGCGGTCCATACGCGTGAAGGACATGGTTTTTTTACTGTTTTTCTGTTCCATAGTCACACCAGATTCCCTATTTTATACACAATTTATTATTTTAATTCATGCCCCGCGCCGTGTCAATATCGATAGTCAACAATAACGTCAATGAAAAATTGTTCACTCATCCGAAAGCGCGTTGAATGAACATTTTTATATTGACTAAACATTTTTAACGCTCTTATAATGGCATCGTAAGCACGGCAGTACCGCTGCCAATTTCCGAAAACATTATTCTTAAGGAGGAATGTTGTCATGAAAGTAATTTCCACCGAAACCGCCCCCGCAGCGATCGGCCCGTATTCTCAGGCGATCGTCACGAACGGCCTTGTATTTGCCTCCGGCCAGATCCCCGTCGATCCTGCGACCGGCGCTCCTGCCGGTGACACCATCGACACTCAGGCCGAGCAGAGCTGCAAGAACGTTGCCGCCATTCTCGTCGCTGCCGGAAGCGACATGACCAAAGTCGTCAAGACCACCTGCTTCCTCGCGGATATGGCTGATTTTGCCAAGTTCAACGAGATCTATGCCAAGTACTTTGTCAGCTGCCCGGCCCGCTCCTGCGTTGCCGCCAAGGCGCTGCCGAAGGGTGTTCTCTGCGAAATCGAAGCCATCGCGGAGCTCTGACAGCCCCGCAGAAATGAGAAAGAGAACAAATAATTAAAGGGAAAGGAACTATCGAACTATGGAACCCAGTATTCTTTCGCTGATCCCGCCGGTGCTGACGCTGGTCATTGCCCTATGGTCTAAGAATATCATGCTCGCGCTTTTCCTCGGCATCGTATCCTGCTCCATATATACCGGCGGCCTCCACTTCCTGATGCTCGTATTCGATAAGTACATCTATAACGGCATTTCCAGCAACGTGGACATGTTCATTTACATGATCGTGTTCGGTGCATTCATGGTGGCCGTCAAGCGCGGCGGTGGATTTGCCGCGTTCTCCTCCTTCGGAGACAAGCACTTTGACACACCGCGCAAGGCGAAGCTCATCACCTGGCTTCTGTCCGGCATCGTTATCAATCAGGGCTTCGGTACGATCGGCGTTGGCGCCATTATGCGGCCGATTACGGACAAGCAGAAGGTCTCTCGCGAGAAGCTCGGCTACATTCTCTCCTCCACCGCCGAACCGGTCGTCGCCCTCGTCCCCATCACGATCTACATTCTGGTATTTGGCGGTCTGATTTCCTCTGTTCTTCCCGAACTGGACGGTCAGCAGGTGTTTGTGGAATCGATTCCGTACAACTTCTTCTGCATACTCTCCGTCCTCGTCGGTCTTCTCACGGCGGCGGAGCTTCTTCCCGATTTTGGCTTCATGAAGAAGCGTGAAAAGGCCGCAAAAGAAAACGGCGAGCTCATCCGTCCGGGCTCCAGCCCGATGGAAACGAAGGAGCTTGATGATACGGAAAGCGCCGTCAAGCCCGATTTTCTCAGCTTTGTTCTTCCGTTCGTCGTGTTCTTCATCGCGATCATCGTCATTCGCATCGAGACCGGCATGTTCAGCCTCATGACCCCGATTCTCGTCGGCACCATTGTCGCCATTGGCTACCCCGTAATCCGCGGCTATTTCAAGTTCAGCGAAGTGCCGGGTCTCATCATCGACGGCGCAAAATCCATGGTCTCTGTCGCTGTGCTGCTCGCGCTGGCGTTCGGCTTCGGCAAGGCCGTGGCAGACATCGGATTTGCCGACTACATTGTGAGCGTTTCGCAGAACGTCCTCACGCCGGCCATTCTCCCGGCAGCGGTGTTCCTTATCTGCGCCGTGGCCTCCTATGCCACCGGCTCACTCATCAGCGCATGCTTTCTGCTCGGGCCGATCGCGCTCGTGCTCGTCGCCACTGTCGGCGGCAACATTCCGCTGGTCGTAGCGGCGCTCGTCGGCGGCTCCACGTTCGGCGACGTCACCTCCCCGCTCTCAGATATCGTCATTGAATCGGCCATGGGCGCCGGTGTGGACACCATCGACCTCGGCAAAGCGCAGCTGCTGCCGCGCGTCATCCTTGCGCTGATAACGACCGTGCTGTATGTGATCTTCGGCGCAATGGCCGGATAAGAAAGGAGAACTTACTAATGTTTGATCCCCGCAAACTGATGGCAAAGGAATACGCCGTGCTGCACGGCGACGGGAGCGGCTTCGATTTCCAGAAAACTCTCACCCGCGAGCCAATCGCCATGAACTGGGCCGACCCCTACCGCCCGAGCGACACCGTGCCGCCGCACGTCAAGGCCGCCGTGATCGAGAGTCTTAACTCCATGGCCGCACACTATACGTTCCCCACCGGCGATTTTGCTCTGTGCGACGCGATTGCCGAACGTGTAGAAAAGAAAAACGGCGTAAAGATCAACCCGCGTACCGAGCTCACCATATCCAACGGCTCAGACTCTGCGTTCGCATTCGTCATGCGTCCGTTCCTCGTCCCCGGCGAGGACAACGAGGTCATGATGCCCGTCCCGTCCTACGCGCACAACTTTGCCGTGCCGCCGATGATCGGAGGTCGTTCCGTTATGGTGCCGACGCGGCAGGAAGACGGCTACGATCTGGATATAGATGAATTTGAAAAGCGCGTAACGCCTAAAACCAAAATGGTCGTGCTCACCAACCCCAACAACCCCACGGGAACGGTGTACACGCGCAGCACGATGGAAAAGCTCGCGGACTTCTGCATCCGGCACGACCTTCTCTGCGTCGTTGACCAGTGCTTTGAGGACAGCGTATTCGACGGCCACGAGTATGTCAGCATGATGACGCTTCCCGGCATGTGGGAGCGCACTATCACCATTGGCTCGATCTCCAAAGGCATGGGTCTGTGCGGCTTCCGCGTCGCATACATCGTCGCGCCCGAGAGCATCACCGAAGTGTTCCATCAGACAGCCGTTCTCTTCATCGGTGCAACGAACACCATGGCGCAGGCCGGCATCACCGCCGCGCTCAAAGATACTCGCTTCATGGAGGACATGCGGCAGGAGTGGATGATCCGCGCAGATATTCTCGGCTCGATCCTCGATACGATCCCGCATATCCGCTATGTCAAGCCGCAGGCCGGATTCTTCTTCTGGATCGATGTTTCCTATTATGGGACAGATGAAGAGGTCATGCGCTATCTGGTGCAGGAGGCAAACGTACTCGTCAGCACCGGCGCAGGCTTCACCGACTCCACACACATCCGCATCATCTACGGCTGTCTCAAGGACCGCGAAGCGTGCATCAACGCCGTGAAGGCAGTGAAGGAAGCGCTCGAACGTCATCCTAAAAACCAGCAGTAAAACACACAAACATCGCCGCCTGTTTTGCAGGCGGCGATGTCGCTTTTTCATATTATACTTTGTCGCGTTCGCGGTCGAGACGGCGGTTGCGGAGCGTCAGGACGAGGTCGGCTGCGACCATGAGAATGTCGGTAATGTAGAAAAACACCACGTAGCTTAAATTGCCGAGGATGAGTTTCCCGACCAGGCCGCAGAGATACCCTGCGATGATGAGAAGCTCGAACGCAACGCTCTTGCCCTTCGCGGTGCGGGAGCTGAGAGACTTGGCAATATTGAACGGCCATGAGATGCCGAAGCAGACGAGCATACCCGCTTCCAGAACATGGACGATGTTCATATCACTGGAGCATTTCGACGCCGTGCATCACGAACGCGCCGCCGAGACGCGCCATTTCCTCCGGCGTTTCGCGCATGCCGTTTTCGATCCACACCTTGGCGAGCGTGCACATGCCGGCCACGATGAACGAGGCGCAGTAGTCCAGCTTTTCGGACTCGCTCCCGCCGAAGATGGACAGAAACTCATAAAGGTACTGGTACTTGAGCTTGTTGAATATCTTGTCCTGAAATTCGGAATCTCCGCTGCGGCAGTAAAGCGTGTAGAAAATGTCCGAATACTCGCTCGCGAGTGTGAAGAGATCGGTCAGATACCGGAACGTCTTCCCGTCCGACTGGCGGGCGTTGTGGCGGCTGCCGACATCGTCCAGACGGCGCAGGAGATCGTCCTCAAGCTGATGGAGAAGATCGTACACGTCGCTGTAGTGCGCGTAAAATGTGCCGCGGTTCACGTCCGCGAGATCGGCCACGTCGCGCACCGTGACGCGGCTGATGTCCTTTTCGAGAAGCAGCGACGTAAGCGCGCCGCGAAGCTGTTTTTTTGTTTTCCGTACCCGACGGTCCTCGGTTTCCCGTTCTGCCATTTATCTATTTCCTCCTATGCGTGTTTGTTATTTATCATACACTGGTGATTATAATCCACAAGAGCCGAACATTCAATAGGTAAATGAACAAATTTCGCAAAAAAATCGGAAACAGTGCATCTGTTTCCGATTTTTTTATAATCCGTCACTCTTTTCTCATTTGGCGGTTTCTGCTCTTCTGTACCGCTTTCAGATAGATTTCCGCAGCGCGCATCACAGCCGGAGTAAGCGCTCCGGCGGAGATCTCCACCTGATCGACGCACACCGCGCCGTACTCCCCGCAGGGCTCCACGCGGGTCATGTGGCTCCAGAGCGGAACGCCCTTTGCCGCGCCCTCGATGATCTGCGTCCGATCCTCGTCGGTGCGGCGGAGCGGCTGCATCGTTTGGAGCCATCCGAGCGCCTTTCCCGCCGGGCGGCGGTTGAGCTGCCGCCAGACGCACGAGGCGCTGTGCGGCACGAGCGTGCTCACGCGGACCGTGCCCGCGCTGCCGAAGGCTTTCAAAAGCCGCTTTGTCATAATATCCGGCCGGATGGATACGACGTCCTGCCCCGCCTTGAGCTTTCGCAGCGTGAGCGAGCGCAGCGCCGGAAACGCCTTGTGCAGTGCCTCCCACGATTTTCCCGCGCCCTTATCCTTGCTGCCTTTCCAGTGGAAGAGCGTACCGGAAAATTCCCGCAGCCCCTGCGCGGGGGCCTCCACCGCGCCTTCCACGACACAGGTGCGCACGCGCACCTTGCCCTCTGCAAGAAGCGAGAGAAGCGCACTTCCTCCGCCGCGCAGCCCGTAAGCGCCCCAGATGCGCCCGTCGTACCCGGCGAGCAGAGCACTCTCCACCGCGGCAACACGCGCATCCGGCGGTTCCTCCGGCGCAAACACGGGAACGAGCACGCGGCAGGATTTTTCCAGCGAGCGGACGACCGAGGCAAATACGGCGGCGTCCAGGCCGTCATCCGGCCAGAGCAGCACGGCTGCCGCGCCCGCTTTTCCGGTTTCTCTCAGTTCCATAGCGTATCCTCCTTACAGAAGCTCCAGAGCATCGACGCGCTGCGGCGTAAATACCGCCGAGCGCGCCGCAGCCGCCGACAGCATATAGTTTCCGTATTCCACGGTGTAAAGTGAGAGTAGCGCGCCCTCGGGCGACGCCGTATCCCCCAGCACGGAGAAGACATTCATCGGCTGCGAGAGTCCCGCGCCGGTGCATTTGAGCACGGCCTCCTTGCGTGTCCAGAGATAGGCAAACCGCCGTTCCGGATCGGCTTCCATATATTTCCGCTCCTCGATCGTGAGAGCGCGCGCCGCGGCGCGGCGCACGGGCGCGATTTTCTCAATGTCCAGCCCAACCGGAGTGTCGCTCACGGCAAGCGCGGCGAGCGTGCCGCTGTGCGTGAGCGAGAAATGCGGCCCGCCGGGGATATACGGCTTTCCGTGTTCGCCGCAGGCAAACGGCGGTTCGATCCCCGCGGCGCGAAGCAGCAGCGAAGCGCCGATGCTCCGCAGACGCGCTTCCTCTCTCCGGATGCGCAGCGCCTTTTCCCGGCGCTCCTCCGGCAGCAGCGTGAGCGCCTCCCGCTCGCGGCCGCGCAGCGGCGCAATGTCCAGCAAATAAACGTTCATAACGGTTTTATTATACAGGCAAAAGGCCGCTCTTTCAACGGCTTTTTGCCGGTCAGCGCGGAGAAAACGGCGTATATTCCCCGTCTTCGATCACATACCCTCCGCCGTTCGGACTTTGCCACTCGTAGCGGTTTTTTCCCTCGGGGAAAAGGTGCGCCATGATCGCCGCGATCACGCCGCCGTGCGTCACGATCACGGCGTCGCGCCCGGCTTCCTGCACACGCGCGAAGGCGGCAAGAGCGCGCCTTGTCATATGCTCCCCGCTCTCGCCGTTCGGCGGGACGTTCTTCTCGTTATCGCCGGTGAGCCACGCCTGATAAGCGGGATCATCCTTCAGCATTTCGTAGCTCTTCATTTCAAAATCGCCGAAGTCGATCTCGCGGAAGTCCGGCTCGATCTCATAAGGCACGGTGCCGAAGAGCGCTTCCAGCGTTTCATTGCAGCGGCGCATGCCGCTCGTAATAAACCGTGTGCCCGGCGCGGGCATTTCCTGCCGCCGAAGCGCGGCGCGGCCCGCCGGAGAGAGCGGCAGATCGGTGCTGCCGCAGTAGAGGTGCTTTTCGTTTGCCTCGGTGATGCCGTGGCGCAGCAGAAGGATCCTCATTTCAGCCGCTGCTCCAGACCGCAGAAAATGCGGCTCACATGCTCGGCCTCGCGGCTCAGATATTGCGTAAGCCGTCCGGTATCCTGCCGCCACGCGCGCGTTTCCGCTCCCATGGGCACAACGCCGCAGAACATGTCCCGGCAGATGAAAATGCTCTCTTCCCACTCGCCGCGGTGCACGCGGAAATACTCGACCGGATCGATCCCCGCGCGGGTACAGGCAAGCGTGAAGCTTTCGATATTATCCACGCACCGGCGGGAGAAATCGATCTCCGTGCCGGAGCAGGAAAAGATGTCCCCCTCCGCGAGAGAGAAGGCTTCTTTGGCAAAATCGGTCTTGCCCTGATAGGCCCCGCCGAAAATAAAAACCATGGTGTTTCCCCTTTTCTTTCAGATGAGCGCCCATACCGCCGCGCCGCAGAGCTCGGAGAGCGTGAGCGCATAGCCGGAAATGTCGCCGTTCATGCCGTCGAGCGAGCGGAACGCTTTCCGGAGCGCGAGCGCGTACCCGGCAAGACAGCCGCAGAGCGCCGCCCCCGTGCGCCACCCGGCAAGAAAGCCCGCCGCGAGATAAACCGCGAGCTGAGCACAGAGAACGATGATGTGCGACTTCGGCTTTTTCTGCGCGGCGTACTGGCTCGTAGACATTGGGCGCAGCGCCGTTATGGCGAGCGCCGAACCGCACCGGCTGACTGCCGGAAGAAGCACAAGCGTCCAGAGGCTCGCCGCCGTCTTCGCCGAAGCGAAGAGCGCCGTCTGACACAGCGCGAGCAGCACGACGCCGATGACGGCGAAGCTGCCGACGCGGGAGTCCTTCAAAATTTCGCGCCGCCGCGCAAGATCGCGGCAGGAGCGCACGGCGTCGGTCACGTCCATGAAGCCGTCGAGATGGATGAAGCCCGTCACGACGAAGGGGTATGCGCCGAGTACCGCGCCCTGCACAAGCGCCGGGAGCGCCAGATACCGGCAGAGCCACGCGAGAAGCGCCCAGATCGCGCCGGTCTCCAGCCCGACGACGGGCAGGAACAGAAGCATTTTATCGCGCGCTTCCTCATCCCACACGCGCCAAAAGCACGGGATCGCGCAGAACATGCTCCGGCACATGGCCAGAGCGTGCAGATACTTTTTCAAAACGGGAGCACCCCCTTATGGACGATGCGCCGCCCGGCGGCGAGCTCCACGACCGTATCGCATTCGCGCGCGAGCATCCGGTCGATCCCGGCGAGCGCGCGGCGGTACTGCTCGGTCATGGGGTCATACTCCCCGGCGTCCGAGAAGATATAGTCGCTCACGAGCACGACGCTTCGCACCGAGCGGACAAATTCCAGCAGCTCCCGCGCGCACCGCTCCGCCGCCGGGAGATCGAGCGCGTAGTTTTTCTCGGGCGGGAAAATTTCGTTTTGCAGCAGCGCCGTAACGCTGTCGAGCAGGAACACGCCGTTTCTGTCGGCGGTATCCAGACACGAGAGGATGCGCCGCGGGCACTCGATCGTTTCAAAGTCCAGCCCCGCGCGGTCGGCAATGTGGCGGCGGATGCGCTCATCGTCCTCGGCGTCGGCAGAGATCATCGTGGCAACGTAGTAATGCTTTTCCCCCGCGGCTAGGTAAACAGCGAGATCCTGTCCAAGCGTCGTCTTTCCGTTTTTCGCGCCGCCGGAGATGAATGCTTTCATTGCGCGCCCTCCACGGTGAACTTATCGCCCTCGCGGATCTCGTCGAGATAGCCGTCATCGATGCCGGCCTCGTCAAACGTCGCCATATCGTTGATAATGGCGCAGGCGGCGTCCAGCACCTCGAAGGCGAGCGGGCAGCCGCTGCCCTCGCCGAGACGCATGCCGAGCAGCAGCATCGGTTCCAGCCCCATCTCGTCCATGGCGAGCCTGTAGCCGATCTCATGGGAGGCGTGGCTCGGCACAAGATACGCGCGCACGTCCGGGCAGATCCGGCAGGCGCAGAGCGCCGCCACGGCGGAAATGAGCCCGTCGATCACGACCGGGCGGCGCGTCGCCGCCGCGCCGAGGAATGCGCCGCACATGGCGGCGAGATCAAAGCCGCCGACCTTTGCGAGCACGTCGAGAGCGTCGTTTCTGTCCGGCGCATTGATCGCAATGGCTTTTTGAATGACGGCCTTTTTCCTGGCGAACGCTTCATCCGTTACGCCGCCGCCGCGACCCGTCACGGCCTCCACAGGCGCGTCCAGCAGCACCGCGAGCACGGCGGAGGACGTTGTCGTATTGCCGATGCCCATCTCGCCGACGCCGAGCACGTCCGCGTCCGTTTCCGCGGCAAGCTCGATGCCGGTAAGCACCGCGCGCTCGCACTCCTCGCGCGTCATGGCGCTGCCGCGGGCGATATTCTTCGTGCCGTAGGCGATCTTGCGGCATAGCACCGCCTTTTCGCGGATGTTCGCTGCGACGCCGACGTCGCAGACGGTGATCGCGCAGCCGAAATGCTTGCAGAGCGTCGCCGCGCCGGTCTTGCCGCGCGTAAGGTTGATCGTCTGCGATAGTGTCACGGAGCGCGGCGCGCTCGAAACGCCCTCGTCCACAACACCGTTGTCGGCGGCAAAAACGAGAAGATGCTTTTTTTCGATCTTGTTATGCACACGCCCGGTGATCCCCGCGAGCTGCACGGAGAGGTCTTCGAGCCTCCCGAGACTGCCGGGGGGCTTGGCAAGCTGCGCCTGACGGCGGCGCGCCTCTTCCATGGCCGCAGCGTCCGGCGGCGTGATCTTTGCTGTCCATTCTCTGAGTGTCATGTGTTTGTCTCCTTGGTGATAAATCCGTTTTCAAAAAGCCAGCGTGCGCCGCGCGCCGTGTCCTCCTGCAGTTCGAGCGTAAAGGTCGCCGCCGGGCAGAGCGCAAGCGCTCTCTGCAAAAATTCCTTCATCGGTATACTGCCCTCGTCGAGCGGCGCGTGGGCATCGAACGAGCCGTCGTTGTTGTGCAGATGAAAATGCCGGAGATACGGCGCGAAGCGCTTCAGCCATTCGATCACCGGAACGGCAGAATAGGCGTTCACGTGGCCGATGTCCAGGCAGAGCCCCAGCCGCGGATGGTCCGCCGAGCGGACAATGTCCAGCAAATACTCGGGCTCTTCCTCGAGCACGTTTTCCAGCACGATGTCCACGCCGGGGTCTTCGCGCAGAAAGTCCTTCCAGAAAAGGGCCGACTGCTCCGTATACCAGCAGGGATAGTACATTTGGGGATTATAGCCGCCGTGGATGACGATCTTTTCCGCGCCGTAGCCCTTTGCAAGGGCGATCGCCTCACGGAAGCGGTCCGCGGCGAGAGCTCTCGCGCGCGGATCGATGGCGCAGGGGAAAAGCTCGTTGAACGGCGCATGCAGCGTCACGCGCGCGATCCCCGCGAGCTTTTTGCGCACTGCCGCGTCCGTTTCGGGAAAATGCTCGTCCATATTGCAGGCGGTGCAGTATTCCGCGATTTCCAGCCCGAGGGCGTACTGCCGCGCGGTACCGGCAGCGTCGGCGGCGATCGTTGAAAGATAAAAACGATGGTTTTCCATAAATTGCTCCGGTTTTCTCTTTTCCGCGGGGAATGCTCTTTTCAGCGGCGCCGCGCGAAGGTTTCGTCATTTTTCTTTATTATAGTCTTTTCCCGGCCCGGATTCAATGTCTTTTACCCATTGCATTGTGAAAGATTTGGTATTATAATGGCAAAAACATTTTCCATAACAAAACCTTTGGGAGGAGACCGCCGTGGCACGCTCTGCCAATCAGAAGCTCAAGCTGCTGCTTCTCCGGCAGTATCTCGAGCGCAATTCCGACGAAGCACACCCTGTCACCACAGCGCAGCTCTTGGAGTATCTCGCCTCGGAGGGCATCAGCGCCGAGCGCAAGAGCATTTACAGCGATCTGGAGGCCCTGCAGTCCTTCGGTCTGGATCTGATCCGTGTCCGCGACGGGAACATCACCTGCTGGTACATCGGCGAGCGGGTGTTCCAGCTGCCGGAGCTGCGGCTGCTGGCCGACAGCGTGCAGTCCTCGCGGTTCATTACGCGCAAAAAGTCGCTGGAGCTGATCGCAAAGCTTGAAGGGCTGACCAGCGTGCATCAGGCCAAGGAGCTGCGGCGGCAGGTCGTCGTCAAAAACCGCATCAAGGCGATGAACGAATCCATATATTATCTGGTGGACGAGCTGCACACCGCCATCAACGGCGACAAGCGCATCCGGTTCCACTACACGGGATACGACGGGCACGGCCGGCGCGTTCTGCGCCGCGGCGGCGCGTGGTACGACGTGAGCCCCTATGCCCTGCTCTGGGACGACGAGAACTACTACCTCATCGGCTACGACAGCGCCTTTTCCGAGATCCGCCACTTCCGCGTGGACAAGATCTCCGATCTGTGCACCGCCGGAGACGGGCGCGAAGGGGGCAAGGCCTTCGCCGCGCTCGATATGAGCGCGTATACAAGCGCCCATTTCGGCATGTTTTCGGGTACGCCGGAGAACATCCGGCTCGAATGCCGCGATACGCTCGCCGGTGCCGTGATCGACCGGTTCGGCACGGACACCATGCTCATCCCCTCGCGCGAGGGACATTTCACCGTGACCGTGCCGGTGGCGGTGAGCGCGCCGTTTTTCGGCTGGCTGTGCTCGTTCGGCGGGGACATAAAGCTTCTCGCGCCAGAGAGCGCCGTGGACGCGCTGCGGGAGCATCTCCGGAAGTTCGCCGAAGCGTATCAGATTTAGGTTTTTTGCCGCGCATATCTCATAAAAATTTCTTACAAGGAGGGGTAAACATGAGCGGCTGCATCATTCCCGAGGGGTACACGCCCCGGCTGAACGTCTACGAGACGCAGAGAGCCATCGAATTTATCAAGAGGAGCTTTCAGAAGAATTTGGGCTCGGCGCTGAATCTCAAGCGCGTATCCGCGCCGCTGTTCGTGCGAACCGATACCGGCCTGAACGATGACCTGAACGGCATCGAACGTCCGGTCTCCTTCGATGTCCCCGCCGTGGACGGCGCGGAGTGCCAGGTCGTACAGTCTCTGGCAAAGTGGAAGCGCTGGGCGCTGCGCGAGTATAACTTCTATGAGGGCAAGGGCCTTTACACCGATATGAACGCCATCCGGCGCGACGAGCCGGTGCTCGACAATATCCACTCGGTCTATGTAGACCAGTGGGACTGGGAAAAGGTTATCCGCGAGGAGGATCGCAATCTCGACTATCTCAAGGACGCCGTGCGGCGCATCGTAACGGCCATCTGCATGACCGGCGACGAGCTGGAATGGGAATTCCCGCAGCTGCGCGCCCATCTGAGCCGCGACGTATCCTTCATCACGAGCCAGGAGCTGGAGGACATGTATCCCGATCTCACGCCCTCCGAGCGCGAGAACGAGTACACCAAAAAGCACCCGACCTGCTTTATCATGCAGATCGGCAAAACGCTCCGATCCGGCAAGAAGCACGACGGGCGCGCCCCCGACTACGATGACTGGGACCTGAACGGCGATATCATCTTCCGCAACACCGTGCTCGACCGCGCGTTTGAGGTTTCCTCCATGGGCATCCGCGTCAGCCCCGAGAGCATGGACCGCCAGCTCACGCTCGCCGGGTGCGACGACCGCCGGAAGCTGCCGTTCCACAAGGCGCTGCTTGCGGGCGAAATGCCGTTCACGATGGGCGGCGGCGTCGGCCAGTCGCGGCTCTGCATGCTGCTCATCGGCTGCGCGCACATCGGCGAGGTACAATCCGGAATTTGGGATGAAGAAACGGTGAACCTTTGCAAGGGGCGCGGCGTCCATCTACTGTAAACACGCAAACGAGAGCCTTGCGCTGCATGGCTCTCGTTTGACGGGGACGGCAGCGCGCCGCAGCGTATTCGCTTTGCTCGCACGTTTGCGAGCCGGGAAGCAGTTTTACCAGCGTACACGCCGCCGGCAAAAATGTTTTAAACTTTTTTGCACCTGCAGGCGCAAACTCCGCGAGGCTTTTTTGAGCGGCGCTCCGCGCGCCGCTCATTCTTATCCTCATCCCCTGCACACTTTCTTTTCGGAGGCATCCCATGGCCGAGGTAAACGAAACAAAAAAACCGGTGAAAAACCGGAAAAAGACCGTCTGGCTCATCGTCGCGGGCGCGGTGCTTGCCGTCATGCTGCTCGCGGCGCTCGCGCTCTTCTATCCCGGCGTCAGCCTTCTCCGCACGCCCGCTCCGGCGGCTGTCACGCCGCCGCCCGTACCGGAAGCAACCGCTGAACCGACGCCGGAGGCCACTGCCGCGCCGGTGTACGCCGCGGGGTATATGCGCTGTGAAAACGGCCTTTTCCGCGGCGCGGATACGCTGACCGCCGAAGAGGCCGCGGACGCCGTGCAGCGCGCCGCCGGTATCACGCTCGCCGTGGACGATGCCTCTCTCCCGCTCACGGAAGTATCGCTCGCGGCGCTGCTCGACGGTGCTTTTCCGACCGACGCCATAGAAAACGCCATGACGGCCATCGCGATGCACGGCGGTGAGACCGTTACGCGCGCCGAGGCCGCGGTATTTTTTGACCGGCTCTTCTCTCTGCCCGCCGCCGATACGGAGACGGCGTTTTATCCGGACGTTATCCCCGGCGAATGGGCCAGCGGCGACATTTACACCGCCGCGGATGGCGCGGCCGTATGGGACGGGCCGGAAGGCCGCCCCGCCGAGGGGCCGGTTTTGATCGATTCACAGCTCTATTATGCCGGAGCGGACGGCTATTTTCTCAAAAACGCCTATTCCGGCTCGCTCTTTTTTGACAGTGCCGGACGCTATACCTCCGGCAACGCCGAGCTTGACGGCTACGTTCTCGCCGCGCTGCGCGAGGCGACCGACGATTCCATGACGCGCGACGAGATGCTGCGCGCGATGTATCTTTATGTCCGCGACAGCTTCACCTATCTGCGCCGCCATTACTACAAGACCGGCGACGTCGGCTGGGCAACGCAGGAAGCGCTCACGATGTACTCGACCGGCCGCGGCAACTGCTACTGCTTCGCCTCGGCGTTCTGGGCCGCGGCGCGCGCTCTCGGCTTTGATGCGAAGATCGTCAGCGGCACCTACGGCGAGGAAGAAGCGCCGCACGGCTGGGTGGAGATATTGCGCGGCGGCGAGCGGTATACCTACGATGTGGAGATCGAAATGGCGGTGCGGCGCGACCGCGGCGCGTCCGATCTCTATGAAATGGACGATTCGGCGCGGCGGCGCCACGGATATCAGGAGTTTTCCGCCACAGACGACATGCTGCCCCGCTCTCTCGCGGGCGAGCTGCTGCCGGGCTGAAAGGAGAGCACATGAAAAAACGATTTTTTCTCTTTTCGGCGCTGCTCTCGCTTCTCCTGCTCACCGGCTGCACGAAGCAGCTGACGGATAAGCCTCTCACGCTCTCCTTCCCCGGGGAAACCGCAGCATTCACCGGCACGCTTTCCAAGGGCACTTATACCGGCACCGTGCTGGGCGACGGCTGGCGGTTTGAGGGAACGCTCACCGCCGAGTGCCTTATCACCGGCGAGGGGGAAAATGTTCCCTGCCGCGCCGCGCTCTTTGGGAGCGTGGAAGACGGAACGTACACCGGCTCGCTCGTCTCCGGCATGCCGGACGGCGAGGGCGTATTCACGCTCGCCTCGGGCGCTTCGTTCACCGGCGAATTTTCCGGCGGCACGGCGGTACGCGGCGAGGCAGCCGATCTGCCGTGGACACTGCTGCACGGCGGCAGCCGCTTTTTCGGGACCTACACCGGCCCGCTTGAGAGCGCCGGCCCCGAGGGCGAAGGGCTCTTCGGCGGCGAGAACGCCGCCGGGCAGCAGTTCACCTGGCACGGCGGCTGGAGCGGCGGCGAGACCGCGGGCCCCGGCGTTTTGACGGACGAGCACTGCATCGTCTCCGTCGAAGGCCGCGAAACGGCCGGAAGCTACGCCGGAGACGGCTGCGACGGTCTGCCGGACGGCGAAGGCGTTTTCACCGGCGAGAGTGAGACCGGCGTTCCGTTCACCTATACGGGCGAATGGTCGGCGGGGCTCATGGACGGCAAGGGAACGCTTTCCTACGACGCGGAAAACCTCTACACGCGCGCCGGCACGTTCACCGCCGGGCGCTTTACGCCGGACGGGCTTGAGACACTCGTCTCTCTCGGCACCTGCGAGCCGGAATTCACGCTCACGGAAAGCCAGCTCACCTTCCTTCGCGAGACCGCCGATCTCTGGGAGCGCGCGGATCATCAGGATTTCTTCAACTCCGCTTATGCGGCGCTGCGGGCCAAAAACGTTTCGATCGCGCAGTGTTTTTCGGACGATTCCTTCCGTGAGGAGCCGTACTGGATGGAAATCTACGCCATGCGCATCATCACGGCGCGCACCGGCGCTCTCGTCCCCGGCGGCAAGGAGATGACGTGCATCTTCGCCGTTGAGCGCAATTATCAGTACCCGTGCTTTGTGATCGTCCCCGGCAGCGTTGACCGTCTCTCGCGTTGGAACTCTTTCCACGTTTACGCCGTGCCTATCGCCGTGAGTCCGTATATCAACACGCTTGGCGAAGAGAAGGAATGCCTTGTTCTCCTTGCGGGGGATATATATACCGGAATGTAAAAAAATGACCGCCTCCCCGGTTCGCCTGGGGAGGCGGTTTATCATCCCTCCGTCTCGCCTTCGGCGAGCCGGCTCCCTTTCACAAGGATGCTTTTTTATGTGGAGGCGGCGTGCTGGCGGCCGGTGTGGTCGATGTAGGTGTCACCCGTGAGCAAGATCTCCGAGATCGGCACGATCGTATACCCTTCCGCGAGCAGGTATTCGATGATAGAGGGCAGCGCCTCGGGCGTATGGAGCCCCGCGTTGTGGAACAAAACGATGCTCCCCGGCTGCACCTTGGACGATACGCGCTTATAGATCTCGCCCGCCGTCAGCTTTTTCCAGTCGAGCGAGTCGGTGTCCCACTGCACCGCCGTGAGGCCCATGCCGTTCACGGTGCCGATAACGTTGTCGTCATATTCGCCATAAGGACAGCGGAAGAGCGTCGGGCGCACGCCGGTGACGGCCTCGATCTTGTCGCTGCAGCGGTTCACCTCGTCGATGATCTGCTTTGCGGTGAGCTTTGCCATGTGCGGGTGAGCGTCGGAATGGTTCATCACCTCGTGCCCGGCGTCGTGGAGCGCCTTTACGCTCTCCGGATATTTGTCCACCCACTCGCCGACGACAAAGAACGTCGCCTTCACGCTGTACTTTGCCAGGATATCGATGAGCATCTGCGTGTCCTCGTTGCCCCAGGCCGCGTCGAACGAAAGGCTTACAAACTTTCCGTCCCGCTCCACGCTGTATACGGGCAGCTCCCGCTCCGTGACCGCCGCGCCGACGACGCGCGGAGAGTATATGAACGCAAAGATCGCCGCAACAGCGAGCACGAGCGCCGTACCGGAAGCAAATCTATTGTGCCGTGAGAGAAAGCCGCCGATTTTACCTGCCATCATAAATTTATCCCCCCTCGCGGACATCCTATGAACGCGGGAGGGGATGTATTCATTGTTCGTCCCCGCGCGGGAAGATCACGTTGGGAGAATAGCCGGTATACTTCTTATAGACCTTGTTGAAATACTTGTAATCGGAAAAACCCACCAGCTCCGCGATCTCGTAGAGCTTGCGCTCGCCGCGCTTCTGCAGCTCCACGGCGCGCCGAATGCGGTAGTAATTGAGAAAATCGTGGAACGTGTAGCCCGTTTCCGCCTTGAACTTGGCGTTCAGGTGCGTGCAGGATATGTTCAGCTGCTGGCTCAGATCAGTGAGCGAGATGTGCTCGGCGTAATGCTGCCGGATGTACTGCATCATGGCCTCGGCATATTTATTCTGCAGCGGCGCGGGCTTTTCGTCCGGCTCCGGGGTTTCCCCGCTCTGTCCGTCCGGCGCTCCGGCGGCGATGCGCCGCAGACAGTTCTTGAGCTCGTTCACGTCCACGGGCTTGAGCAGGTATTCCGCCACACCCAGCCGGATGGCCTGCTGCGCATAGTCAAACTCGCCATAGCCGGAGATGATGATCGCGTGAAACGGGCAGACACCGCGACCCTCGCGCAGCATTTCCAGCCCGTCCATATCGGGCATACGGATGTCGGTGATGACGATATCCGGGCGCAGCGCTTTGATCTGAGTCAGGCCCTCCTGCCCGGTGGCGGCCTCACCGACGACCACGCAGTTGACCTCCGTCCAGTCCATTTTGTATTGCAGTCCCCGGCGGATCAGATTTTCATCCTCCACCAGCAAAACCTTCAGCATCCTTCGTTCTCCTCCACTTCATAAGGGATGGTGAGCGTTACAGCGGTACCCTGCCCCTCCGTGCTCTCGATCTGCACGCCGTAGGGCGCGCCGTAGGTCAGGCGAATGACCTTCTGGATGTTATAAAGCCCCACATGGGCGGCATATTCGTTCGTGAGATCGTGCTCGAAGCTCTCGCGCAGCTCGGCCAGACGCCCGGCAGGGATGCCCGCGCCGTCGTCCGTTACGATGAAGCGCAGCGTATCGTCCCGGTGCTCCGCCTGCACGCGGATGGAGAGCGTCCGCCCGGCACGGTAACCGTGAACGATGCTGTTTTCGATGACCGGCTGCAGAAGGAGCTTCGGCACACGGCATTCGAGCAGCTCCTCCGGTATATCGAAATCATAGAGCAGGCAGTTGTTGTACCGCGCCTTCTGCAGCAGCAGATAGTCGTTCACATATTCCACGTCTGTTTCAAGCAGCACCTTCGTGTGGCCGTAATTGACGCTGTAGCGCATGAGCGAGGCGAACGAGAGCAGCATCTCCGAGGCCGTTTCCGGATCCTCGCTGATCTGATAGCGCACGGTCTCCATGACGTTGTAGACAAAGTGCGGGTTGAACTGCTCTTCGAGATGCTTGATCTCCATCTGACGCCGCCGGTTTAAAAGCTCGTCGTTATGCGCGATCAGCTCCCGGAAGCGGGTATAGAGCGCCTGCGACTCCTCGGAGCACTGCGGCGGCAGCGCCTCCGCGCCGCCGTTTTTGGAAAGATCCTCCACCGCGGCGGTCAGCTCGCCGAGCTCCATGGCGTTCTGGCGCGTGAACGCCTTCGTCATGGCGACGACGACACCGGTGAGCAGCAGAAGAAGGACGATAAAAAGGCCGCCGCTGTAGAGCAGCATCCGAAGCTGCATATCCAGGGACGTGAGCGTATACAGCCGCAGTGCCTGCGGCCCTACCGCACCGCAGACGGCATAGTACCGGCTGCCGTCCAGCGATAGGATGCCGTCGTCCTCGAGAGACAGCGAAAACTTGTTGCTCGGCTGCTTGTCCTGCGGGTCCTCGCGCGGATCGAGCGTCGTGTAGATCAGGTTATCGTATCGGTCCGTCAGCAGTACCTCGGAATCGGTATCACGCACAGCGTCCCGGAAGCCCTCCTGCCGGAGATTCAGCAGAAGATATCCCGCCGCGGCCCCGGTCTCATCCGGCACGGCGCGGCAGAGCGTATAAGCGCACGCCTGCTCGCTGCTCACCGGCGCGGTGCAGACATACCGGAGCGTTGCCGCCGGTTCCTGCTTCATGCGCGTCGCAGCGCCCGCGGCAAACGCGGACGAGGCGAAGATCGACTGGTTGTGCGCGCTGAAGTTGGAGCTGAGCACCTGCATATCCGCGCCGAGCAGCACGAAATATGCGCGCAACTTCTGCTGATTGGTGAAATCATAGAGCAGCCGGTTGGCTTCCAGACACTCGCCTCGATCGCCGCTTCCGACGGCGCGGTGCAGCGCGTCCGCTCCGGTCAACTCCTCTGCCCCGCGGTCATACGCCGCGAGCTGCTGCGTGAGCGCCGTTTCGACCTCCTGATTGTCTCTCCGGCAGCCGCGCACGACAACGGCAAAGAAGTTCAGCGCGAAGCCGCCCAGATACAAAAGCAGGATCAGCGCCAGTATGGCAGCCACGTAGCCGATGAACGAGCGGCGCAGCTGATTTTGAAACGGTTCGCGATGCATGGCCGTCCCTCTCTTTCCCGGCGTCATTTTACCATATCCTTACATTGATTAACAAGTGCGAAAAGCGGTGCGCCCATTCAGGCGCACCGCAAGGCCCTGCAAAAGACTTGAGGGACGCTTCCCGCTTTATACGCTCAAGTCCTTTTTGCCGCTGAGTTTGAAAAACACAAGAAGCGACACGATCGAAGTGAGAGTCAGGATCGTGGAGTAGGCCGCCGCATTGCCGAAGTTGCTGCGGATGACCTCGGAATAGATCGCCACGGTGAGCGTCATGGTCTTGCTGGTGTACAGAATGACCGAGGAGCTCAGCTCGCTGATGAGCGTGATCCAGCTCATGATCGCGCCGGAGAGAACGCCGGGGAGCATCATGGGGATCGTGACGCGCAGAAACGTTTTGAGCTGCGATGCGCCGAGACTGATGGACGCTTCCTCCACGCTGGGGCTGATCTGCCCGATGATGGCGGTGCTCGATCGGATCGTATACGGCATGCGCCGGATGGAGAGCGATATAACGATGATGAGCACCGTGCCGCCGAGCATAAACGGAGGCCCGTTGAAGGCGTACAGGAACGAAATGCCGAGCACCGAGCCGGGGATGATGTACGGGAACATGGTGAGCACATCGAGCACCGAGGTGAGCGCATTGCGCTTGCGGACGCTGAGATACGAGATCAGTATGCCGCATACGACTACGATCACGATGGCGATCAGGCCGAAGAGGTAGCTGTTGGTAATGGCGCTGGTGTTGCTCTTGGCAAAGATATTGCGGTAGTTATCGAGCGTAAACTCGCCGGTGAAGAGCGAGCCGTTGATCGTGCCGATGAAGGACGTGACGAGCACCGTGATCTGCGGCAGCGCCGCGACGAGCGCCACGAGATACACCACGATGTGGGAAACGACACCGCGCCAGCCCTTCGGATCTGCCGCCTCCATGGGCTTGAGCGCCGACATGGAATAGGTGAACCGGCGGCCGAGCGCCTTTTGCAGGAAGAAGAACATCAGCGCGATAACGATGACGATCAGACACATCGTGGCGGCAAAACCGTCGTTCGTGCCGACCTCGCCCATGAACTGCGTATACAGCATGACCGGGAAGGTCTTATACCCCTCGCCGATGATCATGGGCGTACCGAAATCGGCAAACACGCGCATGAATACGAGCAGCGCGCCCGCGAGCAGCGACGGCATCACCAGTGGGAAGATGATCTTCGTCACACGCTGGAAGGCGTTGCAGCCAAGGCTCTCCGCCGCTTCGTTCAGGGAGTTGTCCAGATTCTTCATTGCGCCGGAAACATACATGTAGATCAGCGGGAAGGACTGGAGAGAAAAGACGAGCACGATACCGGCAAAGCCGTAAATGCCCGGCAGCTTCACGCCGAAGAGGGCGTTTGCGATGCGGGTGATAAAGCCGTTCCGGCCCAGGAGCTGGATCCACGAATACGCGCCGATGAACGGGGGAGAGAGATAGGAGATCACGATAAGGATGTTGATGAGACCCGCGCCGCGGATCTTCACGCTGCGCAGCAGATACGCCATCGGCACGCCGATGAGCGACGCTACAAGCGTGGACACGACCGTGACCTTAAAGCTGTTGACGAGCGCGCCCCAGTAATACTTCTTCGTGAAGAACTTCACAAAGTAGCTCAGATCGATCTTCCCGCCGGTAAAAAGGCTCTTGATGAGCAGCATACCGATGGGATAGATGACGAACAGCAAAAAGAGCGCGAGCAAAACGAGCGTCAGCGCCGTCCAGCCGTTGAAGCGCTTTTCTCCGGCGTATCTCATAAAAGCTCCTCCCGGATGACCAGAGAGCGCTTTCCGTCGGCGGTAAAGACATTGATGCGGCGCGGCTTCACGCGCAGGCGCACCTCCGCGCCGTCCGGAATGACCGCCCATTCCTCGTCGCTGTCGCGGACGGCTTCGATCTCCTGCCCGGTGGGGAGCGTCAGGAAATAATGCGTGGTGGTGCCGAGGAAGACACTGCTGCGCACCGTGGCGGGAATGCCCTCGCCTTCGCCGGTCGAGAGCAGGAATTCCTCCGGCCGGACCGCCGCGAGCACGTCCATGCCGTCGGATGCCTCGCCGCGGAGATTCGTCATCGCCGCGCGGTAATCGCTCCCGGCAAAGCAGAGCTCCGCGCCGTCCTCGCCGCGGGAGACCGTCGCATTCAGGAAGTTTGAGAGGCCGATGAAGTTGGAGACGAAGCGGTTGGCCGGGCGCTGGTAGACGCGCTGCGGCGTGTCGATCTGCTGGATAACGCCGCCGTCCATGACGGCGATCCGGTCGGAGACCGCGAGCGCCTCCTCCTGATCGTGGGTGACGTACACGGTCGTGATGCCGAACTGCTGCTGGATGCGCTTGATGGCGTTGCGCATTTCCACGCGCAGCTTCGCGTCCAGGTTGGACAGCGGCTCGTCCATCAGCAGCACCTCCGGCTCGATGACGATGGCGCGGGCGAGCGCCACGCGCTGCTGCTGTCCGCCGGAGAGGTTTGCCGGCATGCGGTCCTTGAGATGGTCGATCTTGACGACCTTGAGGATGCTGTTGACCTTGCGCTCTATTTCATCCTTCGGCAGCTTGCGGTTGCGCAGGCCGAAGGCCACGTTGTCGAATACATTCATGTGCGGGAATACCGCGTAGTTCTGAAACACCATACCGATGTTCCGTTTGTTGGTGGGGATATCGTTGATGACGCGGTCGTTGATCTTGAACGTGCCGCCTTCGATGGAGTTGAATCCGATGATCATGCGGAGAAGCGTCGTTTTGCCGCAGCCGGAGGGGCCCAGCAGCGTGAAAAATTCACCCGGCTTGACTTCCAGAGACAGGCCGTTGATGATCGTGTCGTTGCCGTAGCGCTTGACGGCGTTTTCAATGGTAATGGTGGCTCCCATCGTTTCAGTTCCCTTTCTCTGCGAGATTCTTTGTAGAATGTGCGGGTCTGCGGCGCACGGCCGCAGACCCGCACGGGATGCTTTCCTTGCGAATTAAGCCACGTTTTCGAGGCACTCGCTGTATTTTTCGGTGATGGCAGACTTGTTGGCGGCGACCCACACGCCGTCATAGGACTCCAGACGGGTGATCTCGCTCCACGGCGTAAGGCTGTCGTTGAGCTGGACGTTCTGGCGGAGCGGACGGACCGTAAGGTTCTGTCCGACATAGTTCTGGCAGGTCTCACTGAGCATGTAGTCCACAAACTTCTTGGCGTTCTCCATGTGCGGAGCGCCCTTGATGATGGACACGCACTGACCGGACATCAGAGCGCCCTCTTCCGGGAACACGACCTTCACGGCAACGCCGTCACGGACGTAAGCGGCAGCGGGGTCTTCCCAGGTCAGGCCGACGATGTACTCGCCCTCGGCAACGCCCTTGTAGACCTGCGAGGAGCTGGTGAGCGCAACACCGTCGAGATTCTCAACGAGCTTGGCCGCCCAATCCCACGCGGCGTCGGACATCGGGTCGCCGCTGCCCATGTCATAGAGACCGGCGATCAGGCACTGGAACGCGGAGCTGGAGTTCACGGGGTCGCCCGCGGCGATCTTGCCCTTGAGAGCGGGGTTGAGAAGGTCGGCGAAGCCGTTGATCTCGATATCACCGGCGAGATCGGTGTTCACGATGAACACGGTGGGGTCGCAGAAGGCGGGGGAAGAATAACCGGTGGTGTTCTTGTAGCCTTCCATCATGTTGGCGTCTTCGGGGGAGACATACTCTTCAAAGCAGTCGGTGTAATCCTTGAGCATGGCTTCGTCCGCCGCCCAGCAGATATCGCCCTGGGGATTGGCAGCTTCGGAACGCACACGCTTGAGCACCTCGCCGGTGCCGCCGGTGACGACCTCGACGTGGATGCCGGTGTCCGCCTCAAAGTTCTCGATGACGGCGTTGTTCAGGCTCTCGCTTCTGGCGGTATAGACGATCAGGGTCTGCTCGCCTTCGGCGGGGACTGCGGTGTCGCCGCCCTCGGCGGGAGTGCTCGTCTGGCCGCAAGCCGCAAGCGCGAGCACCAGCGTCAGCGCCAGCACCAGAGCCATGAGCTTCTTCATTTTCATCTTCATTTCCTCCTTTTGTTTTGAGCCGTTACGACTCATTGCAGTTTTATTGTACTATACCGAACAAGGAAGTAAATCCCACAAAACGCAACCCTTTCAGGGAATTTTTCAAACTAAATGCCGGTTTTATATAAAGGAAAACGTTTCAATTTATTCACTTTGCACAATACGCAAAAAATCCCCGGCACAGGCATCCAATGCCCGTGCCGGGGATTCTCAAAGGCTTTATTGTCCGTCAAAGTGGACGGTGATCTTGGTTCCGGCGTCCGGCTCGCTCCAGAGCTCAAGGCGCGCCTTGTGCATCGCCGCGGCGTGCTTGACGATGGAAAGGCCGAGTCCCGTGCCGCCGAGCTGCCGGGAATGGCTCTTGTCCACGCGGTAAAACCGCTCGAACACCCGGTTCTGGTGCTCATACGGAATGCCGATGCCCGTATCCGCCACAGACAAAACCGTTTCGCCGCCGCGCTTTTCCGCCGTGACGGTCACGCTGCCGCCGGGACGGTTATACTTTACGGCGTTGTCGCAGAGGTTATAGACAAGCTCCTGCAGCGCCGTGCGCACGCCCTGTACGACGGCCTCCCCGCCGCGGAGCGTGAGCGTCACGTCCCGCCGCTCCGCCGCCGGGCGGAGAGATGTGAGCGTTTCCTCCGCGAGAGCATAAAGATCTACGTTCTCCGTCTCCGGCGCGGCGGTTTCCTCTTCGAGACGGGAGAGCTCGATGATATCGTCCACGAGCGCCATGAGCCGCTGGGATTCCTTGTAGATATCCCCGGCGAACTCGCCCACCCGCTCCGGCGGAACCATGCCGTTGGCGAGAAGCTCTGCAAACCCGGAGATCGACGTGAGCGGCGTTTTGAGCTCGTGCGACACGTTCGCGGAAAACTCGCGCCGCAGCGCCTCGCGCTGCTCACGCTCGGTCGTGTCGAGCGCGATGACGACAGAGCCGGTGATCTGGTTTTCGGAAAAGACGGGCGTTGCGATCACATAGTAATACCGCTCGTGCATTTCGAGCGTCAGCTCCGTGCGGCGGCCGGCGAGAGCGCGCTCGGCGGCGCGGACGATCTCCTCCGGGCAGCCGCCGCGGTTGAGGTTGTCCGCCTCGCCGTCCGGCGGCGCGGGCAGAAGATAGCTCGCCGATACATTGCGGGAGAGAACGTTCAGCCGCTTATCGAGCAGGAGGAAACTCTCCCCCATGTTCTCCGTGATCGCGGCAAAGTCGCGCCGCGTCTGTCCGAGCGTTTCCTCCTGCTGGCGGATGAGACGGTTCTGCGCGCGGATGCGCGCAAGCAGCGGCACGAGCTCTTCATACGGCGCTTCCGTGCCGGGCGTTTCCGGGTCGATCTTCCGGATAGGGTCAACGATGCCGCGCGCTACGGCCCAGCCGCCCGCTGCGGCAAGACAGAGCGCGATCGGCAGCAGCCACAAAAGGTGCGATGATACCTGCGCTCTCGCCTCAGTCCCGGCAAGCTGCGGCTGCGCGATGGCATACGTCACGGCGGAGCCGAGCAGGATCGCGGCGAAGAGCAGAAGCCCCACACGCAGAAAGAGCTTTCCCTTCATGGCGCGCTCCCCTTCTCCGGGGTAAAGCGGTAGCCGACGCCGCGCACCGTTTCGATGTATGCCCCCGCCGCGCCGAGCTTGGTGCGCAGCGTGCGCACATGCACGTCCACGGTGCGGTTTTCCCCGTCAAAGCCGCTGCCCCATACGCTGTCCATGATCCGGTCGCGCGTGAGCGCCGCGCCGGAATGCTCCAGCAGCAGGCAGAGAAGCGAAAATTCCTTGTTTGTGAGCGGCACATCCTGCCCGGAAACGCGCACGATGTGCTTGTCCCGGCAGACGTACAGCTCGCCGACGGTATGCTCGCCCGCCGACGTCATTCCGGTGCGGCGCAGCAGCGCCCGCACCCGCGCGAGAAGCTCCATCATGCCGAAAGGCTTCGATATATAGTCGTCCGCCCCGGCGTCCAGTCCGACCACGCGGTCGTACTCGGCGTTCTTTGCCGTGAGCATCACGACCGGAAGCTCCCGCCAGAGCGCCGAGCCGCGCAATTTTTTCAAAACCGAAAGGCCGTCTTCTTCCGGCAGCATGATATCGAGCAGCACGAGCTCCGGCGTCTGGCGTTTCATTGCCGCCCAGAATGCCGAGGGGCAGCTAAGCCCCGCGGCTTCGTATCCCGCGTGCTGCAGCGTATAGGTAACGAGCTTTCGGATGCTCTCGTCGTCTTCGAGAAGGTAGATCATCTCTTCCGCCTCCGTTTTGCAATTCCAACTTTCTATAGCATATCACGCGCAGCGCCGCTTGTAAAATGGATTTAACGTGGATTTAACCTTGTCTTGCTTTTGGATTTAACCTTCATACGGTACACTGATATGCGGATAATCTATAACTTGCAAAGGAATCGATGGCTGTGGGTATTTCCAACATTTTAGCGCTGCTCGGCGGCGTGGCGCTTTTTCTCTTCGGCATGGGACTCATGGGCGACAGCCTGAAGCTCGTCGCCGGTCAGCGGCTCGAGCTCATCCTCTACCGGCTCTCCAATACGCCGCTCAAGGGCGTACTGCTCGGCACCGCCGTCACCGCCGTGATCCAGTCCTCCTCGGCCACGTCCGCGATGGTCGTCGGCTTTGTGAACTCCGGCATGATGAAGCTCTCGCAGGCGATCGGCATCGTGCTCGGCGCGAACATCGGTACATCCGTAACGGGCTGGATCCTCTGCCTTTCATATATCAGCAGCAGCGACGCGCTCTCCCTTCTGAGCTCCGCAACGATCACCGCCATCGCCGCCATTGCCGGCATACTGCTGCGCATGCTCGGGAAAACGTCGCAGAAGCGGCACACCGGCGATATCCTGCTCGGCTTTGCCGTTTTGATGTACGGCATGAACGCGATGAGCGGCGCGGTGTCCCCGCTGCGCGAGAGCGAGGGCTTTCTCCGTCTGATGACGATGTTTGAAAACCCGATCCTCGGCGTTCTCATCGGCACGCTCATTACCGCCGTTTTGCAGTCCAACTCCGCCTCCGTCGGTATTTTGCAGGCGCTCTCCGTGACCGGAACGATCTCGTTTGCCACGGCCTTCCCGATGATCATGGGCATGGGCATCGGCGCGGCGGTGCCGGTGCTCGTCTCCGCCATCGGCGCGAACCGCGACGGGCGGCGCACCGCGCTCATTTATCTTTTCACCGGCATTTTCGGCACCGTCATCTTCTCTGCCCTCTTCTACGGCGTCAACGCCTTTTCCCCGTTCCCGTTCATGGAGACCGCGCTCGGCCCGGTCGGCATCGCGATGGTGAACTCCCTTTTCCGCATCGGCTCGATCCTGATCCTTTTCCCGTTTCTGCGCCAGCTGGAGGCGCTCACCGGAAAGCTCATCCCCGAGAAGACCTCGGAAAAATACAACGAGCTCACCGCGGGCATCGAGCGGCTGGAAGAGCGCTTTCTTGTCCACCCCGCGCTTGCCATTGAGCAGTGCCGCCTGACGATCAACGCCATGGCGATGCGCTCTCAGGATAACCTTGTCGTCGCGCTCGAGCTGATAAAGAATTTTTCCCAGAAAGGCTTTCAGCAGGTCGTGGATATGGAGGACGCCGTGGACCAGTACGAGGACCATCTCGGCACGTATCTCGTCAAATTCACCGGCCGCGAGCTTTCCACCGCGCAGAACGAGGAGGTATCCAAGTTCCTGCACACCATCGGCGATTTTGAACGCATCAGCGACCACGCGATGAATCTCGCCGAGGTCGCGCGCGAAATTTACGAAAAGGACATCCGCTTCACCGACGCCGCTCAGCGCGAGCTGGACGTGCTCCGCACCGCCGTGAGCGAGATCGTCTCGCTCGTTGTCGGCGCGTTCATCGGGAACGATCTGGAAATGGCGCTGCGCGTCGAGCCGCTGGAGGATACGATCGACGGATTGTGCGACGAGATGAAGCTCCACCACATCATCCGTCTGCAGGACGGCTCCTGCACGCTTGCCATGGGCTTTGTTTTTAACGACCTTCTCACGAATTACGAGCGTATAGCCGACCACTGCTCCAACATCGCCGTGGCGATGATCGAGCTGGAGTCCGACAGCTTTGATACCCACGAATATCTCAAAAGCCTCCGCGAGATGAAAACGCAGAAATACATGCAGTACGCGGAGGAATACGGCAAAAAATTCGCGCTCTGACGGCGTGCGGCCTTGTTTTTTCCGCGGAAAAACCGTATAATGAATATAGACACGATCCCCCCTGTCGGAATGCTTTCTCTTCTTTCCGCCGGCGCGGTATCGTGTCTTTTTTATCATGGTAAGCCGTGTAAGGAGGCGCGTTTATGGGTTTTCTTCTGGATTTTCTGAATTCACATACCAGCATAGACTGGAACGGCGACGGGAAAATCGACTCCTGGGACGATGCTCTGGAAGTAGCGATGATGACGCAGATGCTGGACGACGACGCGCGCGAGGAGCGTATCCGCAAGATCGTCGATGCCATCGTGCGCCGCGGCACCTGCCATATCGGAAACGGGGAATTTGAAGAGCTGTGCCGGCAGGAAGGTCTACGCACGGAAGACTTTGACCAGAGCGATATCGACGAGATCCAGCGGCGGCTGGATCGGTACTGAGCCGCTCCACGGGAGATAGAGACCGCATACACGCAAAAAGCTCACGGATCGGATCCGTGAGCTTTTTTGCGTTTTAAATTCAGAGTCCCTCGTCTTCCACGAACTGGTAGAAGGCGTTTTCTTCGGTCAGGTCCTCGTCGCGGATCGTGCCGACGGGGGCGGTGTAGATGATATACTCCTCCTCGCCGTCAAGCCCGAAGAGATCGCAGCATTTCTCGTGCTGGAAAGCGCCGAGACCGCACGTCCCGAGCCCCAGCCCGGTGCACGCTGTATAAAGTGCCTGTCCCACGTGACCGGCGTCGATGAGCGCAATGCGGTGGGCGTAAATGCCGTAGCGCCATTCGGCGCGGTAGGGAACGACCGACCAGTAGAACACCACATTGGCCTTGGCCGCCCATTTCTGGCCGCACAGCGTCTGGTTTATGGTCTCCGGGATGTCATCGACCGGTTGCAGGAACTCGAGCGCATGGAGCATTGGCAAATAGTGGTACGCGCCGGGCCGCAGACCCACCACATTCCGGACGATCAGATACGTTTCAAACTCGTGGCGCGCACCGCCGCACGGTACGGTGCGGATGGTCGCATACGCCTTGCCGCGGATCTTCTTGATGCCCTGCGTCGCCCACAAAAGGAACGAGAGCTCGTCCAGCGTCATGGTTTCGTTCGTATAGATCCGGGCGCTCCGCCGGTCACGGATGAGGCTCACAAGATCGTTTTTCAGCGCAAGGCCGGAAAAATCTTTCGTGAGAGCGATGCGCTCGCTTTCGTCCGCCATAGGCGCTTTTACAAGCGGCGGCTGCGGCAGCTTCCGGTCCTGATCGGACTCGAACGCTTCCTCGTACGGGTCCCGCTCCAATGGGCTTTTGAGAAACTCCCGTCCCTTTTGAATGATCTCTTTCTGAATGGCTTCGTCCAGCATAAGTGTTCTCCTTCCCGAAGCAGATAACGTGCAAAATCAGATGGCGCGGGTGACGTCGCGCAGCCAGACGCGCTCTTCGTCGGTGAGGTGCGGCGCGACGGTCTCATACACGGCGGCGTGGTACTCGTTGAGCCAGCGGCGCTCGGTCACGGTGAGGGCGTTAACGTCGATCGCGTCGAGGTCGATCGGCGCGCAGGTGAGATTTTGGAAGTACATGAACTGCCCGAACTCGTTTTTGACACCCTTTCGGCAGAGAAGCTCGCTCTCGATGCGGATACCGTAGGCGTCCTCGATGTAAAGGCCCGGCTCGTCGGTCGTGATCATGCCCTCTTCGAGCACGCTGCCCTCGCTGCGCTCCGGCGACTGCCGCCAGCGGAAGCCGTTCGGCCCTTCGTGGACGTTCAGGATGTGGCCGACGCCGTGGCCGGTGCCGTGTTTGTAGTCCAGATCAGCCTCCCACAGCGGCTCGCGGGCGAGAATATCCAGATTCAGCCCCGTGCAGCCGTGGAGGAAGCGGGCGTTCGCCAGATGCAGATGCGAGCGGAGGACGCGCGTGAAGTCGGCGCGCTCGGCGTCCGTCACGGGGCCGAGGGCGATGGTGCGGGTGATGTCGGTCGTACCCTCGAGATAGTGTCCGCCGGAGTCCACGAGCAGCAGGCCGTGCGCCTCGAGCGGGATATCCGTCTCCGGCGTGGGGGCGTAGTGGATGATGGCGGCGTGCGCGCCGTAGGCGCAGATGGTGTCAAAGCTGAGATCGAGAAAGCCCTTCTGCTCGGCGCGGCGCGCGGCGAGATAGTCAGAGGCGGAAAGCTCGGTCATCGGCGTCTTGCCGATGTTCTTCTTGAGCCAGTAGATGAATTTTGTCACGGCGACGCCGTCCTTGATGTGGGCGTTGACCGTGTTCTTCTGCTCGGTCTCATTCTTGATGGACTTCATAAGCACGGAGGGGTTCGTCTCGTCCACGATCTCGACACCCTCACAAAGCTCGGAGACGAGGCGGTAGTTGCACACGCCCTTGTCGAGCAGCACCGTCTCCCCGGCGGGGATGGCGGCAGCATAGTCGTAAAAGCTCTCATACGGGCGCGTTTCGATGCGGTTCTCGGCAAGATAGGCGCGAAGCTCGTCCGTGAGAACGGCGTCCTGCACGAACCAGAAGCACTGCTCCTCCGTGAGCGCAAGATAGGAGAGCACAACGGGGACATAGTCGATATCGCCGCCGCGGACGTTCAGCAGCCACGCGATATCATAAAGCGACGTGAGCAGATGGACGCTCGCGCCCTGCTTTTCCATCTCGGCGCGCACATCCGCGAGCTTGTCCGCGGTGGAACGGCCGGAGTATTCCGCCGTAAGGATGCGCACCGGCGCGTGCGGCAGCTCGGGGCGGTCGTCCCAGATGATGCCGACAAGATCCTCACCGACGGCAAGCTTGGCATTCTTTTCCCCGGCAAGCGCAAGGAAAGCCGCGCCGAGGCGCGCGTTGATGACACGGCCGTCAAAGCCGAGCGTGCCGCCCTCCGGCAGCGCGGAGCGCAGGTATTCCATGATCGTCGGTACGCCCTCCTCGCCCATGCGGTAGAGCGTCACGCCGGTATTCTCCAGCTGGTGCTTCGCCTGCAGAAAATAGCGCGCGTCCGTCCAGAGGCCGGCCTCGGTCATTGTTATAATGGCCGTGCCGGCGCTGCCGGTAAAGCCGGTGATGTAGGAGCGTGCCTTGAAGTGCGCGCCGACGTATTCGGATTCGTGGAAGTCCGCCGTGGGGACGACGTACACGTCGATGCGGCGCTGTTCCATTTCCCGGCGCAGCCGGGAGAGTCTTTCAGGGATCATGGTTGTTCCTCCTTTATATTTTCAGACCCGCCGTTCGGCGGTGACGAAGATACGGTCCTTGCGCGAGCGGCCGCCGGTGTCGGTGACCGTTCCCTTGCCCTTGCCGCGCACGGAGATGACGTCGCCGTCGCGGATGGCGGCGTCCGTGTGCAGGCACGGCACATAGTTGAGCGACACGCTGCCGAGACGGATGAGCTCTGCGGCGGTCGTGCGGGAGACATGGAAAAGCCCCGCGGTCACGGCGTCGAGCCGGAGGCTCTGCACCGTGAAGCTCACGGTCTCGGTCTTCACCTCTTCCTCCGGGACGTCCGCGAGAGCGATCTCCTCGCCGCGGACGGTATAGCGCCCGGCGCGGTCGAGCTCCGCGAGCGTTTTTACGACGCTCGGCAGGCAGAACACCCACGCCTCCGCGCCCCGGATGCGGATATCCCCCACCCACTCGCGGCGCACGCCGAGCGCGAGCAGCGCGCCGAGATAATCCCGGTGGCCCGGCTCGCCGAAGAAGCTGCGGAAATGCACCGCGCTGATATACTCCGAAGGGTCAAGCTCCTCCGCTGTGAGATAGGACGGGAGGAAGAACGCGCAGGTGCGCTCGCACTCCGTCCCGCCGCCGGAATAGACGACGGCAGCGGAGCGCAACGAGGGTGTATTTTGCAGCTCCATGCGCTCCGCCGGCGTGAGAAAGGCGGTCGCCGTCACCGACGAGGTGCGCTCACAGCGCGCGGCAAGATCCTCCGCGCGCCGAATAAGATCGTTCGTTTCCATAGCTGCGATTATATCACGCCGGTTTTACGTTTACAATGCAAAAAGACCGCAGAATGTTTTCCACGGTCTTTTGTGCTTTTAAAATGTCTTGCCTGGGTTTGCCTCCGCAGGAGTCAAACAAGGTTTGTTTGAAGCGTTTAGCCGTAATCCTGTGTGGCAACAAACGCCTCGTGCTCGGCGAGCGTGGCGAAGAAGCGCATGCTCTTCGTTTCCATGTCGAGCGCAAAGTAGTAATACCCGGTCTGTTCGGGGTTGAGCGCGGCTTCGATAGACTTCATGCCGGGGTTGCAGATCGGTCCGGGCGGCAGACCCTGATAGAGATAGGTGTTATACGGGCTGTCGGTGGCCTGGATGAGCTCGGTGGACATCGTCGTCTCGCCGGTCTCGCGGATGGCGTACACGACCGTGGAGTCGAGCTGCAGCGGCATACCGATGTTCAGGCGGTTATAGATGACCGAGGCGATCGTCGCGCGCTCGGCGTCGTTCGCGGCCTCTCGCTCGATGAGCGAGGCAACCGTGATCACCTGCTTGAACGTCAGATTCATGGCCTGCGCTTTCTGCCACATCTCGTCCGTGATGCGGTAATGGAGGTTCGAGAGGAATTTGTTGATCGCACTCGAGGCCTGCATCCCCTGATAGAAGTAATACGTATCCGGGAAGAGGAAGCCCTCGAGCCGGTAGGGATCGCCCGTCTCCACGCCTTCAAGAAACGTATACGAGAACTCAGCGTTCGCCGCGGCAGCGTAGAGATCCTCCCTGCTGCACACGCCGTTTTCCTCGAGTCTGGCGAACACCTGGTCAAGGTTGTAGCCCTCGGGGAACATGACGAGCGTCTGGAGCTGCGAATCCGCGCCGGTCTGCATCTTTTTCACAAGAGCGCGGTAGTCCAGATTCGTTGTGAGCGCGTACGTCCCGGGGCTGAGCTGCACCTCCGCGTTCGAGAAGCGTGAATAGAGCTGGAAGAGCCACTTGTAGTTGATGAGGCCGTAGTCCTTCAAAATGCCGGAGACGGTGTTCATGTCCGCCACGCGGACGGTTTTCGTTCCGGTGACGTTGCCGTCGTCGTCCGTCACGTCCACGGTCTTCTGCGTAAAGGCGCTCTCCGGCAGCGTGATCTCCACGCTCTCCGCGCTCTTGTTGAGCGCGAGCACATCCGAGGCCGCCATCCAGCCGAACACCGCGAGAAGCACGCTTGCGCAGAGGATGAACGCAGCGTACATAATGCCGCCCATGCATCCGATGCGCCCGTCGCGCCGGGAGCGGATGGGCATATACGCACGCTCCGCCTCGCGCGGGTCCAGCTCGGCCTCGACCGGCTGCGGCGCGGCTTTCTTCTTTTTCGGTTCCGGCTCCGGCTTCTTTTCCGGGCGCGCCGTCCGGACGGAGCGCACCGGCTTTTTCTTCGCCGGCTTCGCGCTCTTCGCCGCCGGGACCTTCGGCGTCTCCGGCGCTTTCGGCGCGGCGGTCTCCGGCGCTTCCGGCGCGGCCGGGACACCGGCAGCCTTTACCGGCTCCTCCGCCGGAGGCGGCGTGGGCGCCATGTGTCGCCCGATGTGGTTTTCCTCTTCGGGCCGGATCTTTTCTTCGTCAGACATAAATGCTCTCCTTGGAGTTGTAACCGCCCGCGGCGCACGGGCATAGAATACCGCAGACGGGGCGGAAAGCCCCGGCGGAACTGCGAAACGATGTTACCGACCGGCCGGAGCGCCGTGCGCGGCCGGGGCGCAAATATGGCACGGGGAAAGGGTATTCTCCATGTTCTGTGGAAATAATAACGGCTGTCTCTGGATCATCATCATTCTCATCCTGCTCTGCGGCTGCGGGTGCGGCGGCTGCGGCAACGGCTGCGGCTGCGGAAACAACAACGGCTGCGGGTGCGGCTGCTGACTTATTTTGCGAGACCCCTTCGGGGGTCTCTTTTTCATTTCCGTTCGCGCGCCGCGAGAAGCAGTATTTTGGGCAGACGGATCATGCGCTTGAGGCGCTTCGGCTCGCGCAGCAGCCGGTAGAGCCATTCCAGTCCCAGCCGCTGCCAGCTCTCCGGCGCGCGGGGAATGTCCCCGGCGAATACGTCGAGCAGACCGCCGACGCCGATCATGACGGCATTTATTTTCTGCCGGTTTCGCGCCATCCAGAGCTCCTGCCGCGGCGCGCCGAGACCAAGCAGCAGCAGATCGGGCTTTTCCCGTTCCAGCGCTGCAAAAAGCGCCGTTTCATCGGAAATATACCCATTTTCCGTTCCGGCGATACGAAGGCCGGGGCAGGCGCTTTTCAGCTTCTCCCCCGCTTTTTCCGCAACGCCGGGGCGCGCGCCGTAAAGGAACACGCTGCCGGAGCGCTGCGCGAGCCGGGAAAGGAGCCGCGGCACAAGGTCTGCGCCCGTAACGCGCTCGGGAAGGGGCGTTCCCAGAATGCGCGCAGCACAGAGATCGCCCACGCCGTCCGCGAGAACGAGCGCCGCGCCGTTGACCGCGGCGGCATACGCCGCGTCCTCCCGGCAGTGCAGCACGATCTCGGGGTTGGCCGTTACGATATACCCGCCGGCGCCGGAGCGCAGCAGCGCGTCGGCACGCTCTTCGGCTTCATCGAGCGTCAGCGCGTCGAACGCGACGCCGAGAATGTCTGTCTTCATACCTCGGAAAATACCTTGCCGATCTTTTCGCGGATGAGAAGGTCGGCCGATTCGTCATAGCTCGTAGCGCCCATATTCACGAGCGCGAGCTTGCGGCCTTCGTAATAGCGCAGCAGTCCCGCCGCGGGATACACCGCGAGCGACGTGCCGCCTACGATTAGGACGTCCGCCTTCCGGATAAAGTTCACGGCGTCGGTGATGTCGCGCTCGGCGAGCGGCTCTTCATAGAGCACGACCTCCGGGCGGAGCACGCCGCCGCAGGAGCAGCGCGGCACGCCCACGCCGGTGTTGACGGCCTCCTCGGGACAGGGCTTGCCGCATCTGGCGCAGCGGCAGCGGTGGATCGAACCGTGCAGCTCAATGACGCGCTTGCTGCCCGCGGCCTGATGCAGCCCGTCGATGTTCTGCGTGATGACGGCGCGCAGCTTCCCTTCCCGCTCCAACTCGGCGAGACGCCGGTGCGCCGCGTTCGGCTGCACCGATTTGTCCGGGATGAGCTTGGCGCGGTAAAAGCGGAAGAATTCTTCCGGGTTTTGCTCAAAAAACGTATGGCTCAAAATCGTCTCCGGGGGATATTTATATTCCTGCCGGTACAGCCCGTCCGTGCTGCGGAAATCCGGGATGCCGGATTCCGTGGACACGCCCGCGCCGCCGAAAAAGACGATGTTGTCGCTTCCGGCGATCCACTCGCGGAGCACCGCGATATTGTCCTGCATGGAAACACTCCCCCTTTTACTAAGGGTATTATACCAACTTTTTCCGATTTGCGCAACAGAAAACGGGAGACGGCGATCCCGTCTCCCGTTTTATCATAATATGAATATGAAAGGCCTCGCAGAGTTTGCGCTGCGGCGAGCCGATATTTCCTCAAACGGGAGTCCCGCACAGCGGGACTCCCGTTTGAATGTCTTTAGGTATTCGGCCCCATGGTGTAGTTGGGCGCTTCGCGGGTGATGTAGATATCGTGCGGGTGGCTCTCGCGCAGACCCGCGGCGGTGATGCGCACGAACTGCGCGGTGGTGCGCAGCGTTTCAATGTCGGGCGCGCCGCAGTAGCCCATGCCGGAACGGAGACCGCCGACCATCTGATACACCGTGTCGGACACCGGTCCGCGGTACGGTACGCGGCCCTCGACGCCCTCGGGGACGAGCTTGGAGTTTTTCTCCTGGAAGTAGCGGTCCTTCGAGCCCTTCGCCATCGCAGCGAGCGAGCCCATGCCGCGGTAGACCTTGAACTGACGGCCCTGGAACACCTCGGTATCGCCCGGGGCTTCCTCACACCCGGCGAGCATGGAGCCGAGCATCACAACGCTGCCGCCCGCGGCAAGCGCCTTGACGATATCGCCGGAATACTTGATGCCGCCGTCGGCGATGATGGGGATGCCGTATTTGTTGGCGATCTCCGCGCTTTCCATCACGGCGGTGATCTGCGGCACACCGACGCCCGCAACGACGCGCGTCGTGCAGATGGAGCCGGGGCCGATGCCGACCTTGACGCAGTCCGCGCCCGCCTGGATGAGCGCTTCCGTGGCGGCGGCGGTGGCAACGTTGCCCGCAATGAGCTGCGCGTCGGGGTACTTTGCCTTGATATTCTTCACGGCCTCCATGATGTTGCGGGAGTGGCCGTGGGCGCTGTCGAGCACGAGAGCGTCCGCGCCCGCGTCGAGCAGCGCGCCCGCGCGGTCGAGCACGTCCGCCGTGACGCCGATGGCGGCGGCGACGAGCAGACGGCCGCGGCTGTCCTTTGCGGCGTTGGGATACGCCACAGCCTTTTCGATATCCTTGATCGTGATAAGACCCTTGAGATGGAAATCCTTATCGACGATGGGCAGCTTTTCGATCTTGTGCTGGCGCAGCGTCTCCTTGGCTTCCTCGAGCGTGGTTCCCTCGCGGCCGACGACGAGATTTTCGCTCGTCATGAGCTCGCGGATCTTCCGGTCGGGGTTGGTCTCAAATTTCATATCGCGGTTGGTGATGATGCCGACGAGCTTGCCGGATTCGTCCACGATGGGAACGCCGGAAATGCGGAATTTGGCACAGAGATTATCCGCATCGCGCAGCGTGTGCTCCGCGGAAAGGAAGAACGGGTTGGTGATGACGCCGTTCTCGCTGCGCTTGACGAGATCGACCTGCTCGGCCTGCTGCTCGATCGTCATATTTTTATGAATGACGCCGATGCCGCCCTCGCGCGCGATCGCGATCGCCATGCGTGATTCGGTCACGGTGTCCATGGCCGCGCTCATGATGGGGATGCCGAGACGGATCTTCTTCGTGAGATGCGTTTCGAGCTTCACATCGCGCGGAACGACGGAGCTCTCCGCCGGGACGAGCAGCACGTCATCAAAGGTGAGCCCTTCGCCGACGAAACGGTTGGCATAAGCACTGTTCAAGACCATATCCTCCTGTTTTTTCGATCGTATTCTGCACGTGGCTTTCGGGTATTTTGCCCATCTTAGCGCATCGCGAAAGGGCTGTCAACTCCAAAAAGGGGTTTTGGCAAAAACAAAATCCCCGCTCGGATGAGCGGGGATCTGTGCGATCAAAATTAATAATAGCGCTTGTTCTTGCGGGCGGCCTCGGATTTCTTGCGGCGCTTGACGCTGGGGCTCTGGTAGTACTCCTTCTTACGCAGGTCAGCCAGAACTCCGGCCTTCGCGCAGGAGCGCTTGAAGCGCTTCAGAGCGGCATCCAGAGACTCGTTTTCCTTGACATGGATTTCAGACATTCTATATCCCTCCCTCCGCAGGCGCCGAAACGCTTTGGAAGTTCAAACTTTCGGCTTATAACGTAGGCATTATAATCTTTCCGGCGTTTCTTGTCAAGGGCGAGATTGGGAACAAACCGTGAACTTTGCCAAATCGCCGCCCGGTGCAAAAAACGGATTGCATTCCTCCGCCGCTCATGGTATAATTGGCACATGCACCACTCCGGTGTGCCATCCGAAAGAATCTATCGACCAAAAGGAGGCCTCTATGAAAAAAATCACCGCCCTTCTTCTCGCGCTTCTGCTTGCGCTCTCGCTCTGCACCATGGGCGCAGCAGCAGATGAGACCGTCACCATTGTGCTCGAACCGGCCGACGATACGCTCCTCACCGCCGAAGGGCTCGCGCTGTTCTTTGTAGACCGCGCAGCCGTTAAGGATGAGACGGAGACCTCCGTTTCCTGGTACAAAGAGACGACCGCGAACGGCAAGACCGAACGCGAGCTCATCGAGGAGATGCCGCTCGTCATCCGCCCCGGCAAAGGCGGCACGGAGACGCGCATTTTCGTCGCGGACGGCTATAAGCCGACACAGGCGCTCATCGATGCCGTGGATAAATACGCGCCCGAAAAGGACCCGGACAGCGAGCACGTTTACCGCTGGCACCGCGTATTCAATCAGGACTGCTCGTGGCGCGGCCTGCGCTACGGCACCTGCCGCGACTACTGCGGCATTGAGTTCGATCTCGCCCGCGGCCCGCACACCTACGAGGACGATACATGCACCGTGTGCGGCCGGAGCAAGCGGGGCGAAGAGCCTGAGCACGTCCACAGTTTTACCCCATGGACCCCGCTGGACGACGGCATGCACCATGGACGTGAGTGCGCCTGCGGCTATTCGGAAATGGGCGAGCACAACATGGAAACAGAAAGGATTCAGTACCCCAACAAAGCTGTCATCATTGAACGCTGCACTATTTGCAGAATTGAATATCGTAGTGAAATGGCGTAAGTATGCTCTTCACATATCCGTCCCCGGTTTTCCGGGGACGGATTTTTTGTGCGTTTACATTCGCGGCGGCGTGTGGTAAAATTATAAATTACGGAAGAGAGGGGGCGCGCGGATGCTCGAAAAGCTGAAAGGTCTCTCGCAGAAATACGCGGAGATCGAATACATGCTCTCGCAGAGCGAAGTCTGGGCGGACGCGCAGAAGGCCGCGGCGCTCAGCCGCGAGAAGGCAGAGCTTGCCCCTCTGATGGAGGCCTATGCGCGCTACGAGACCTTCCGGCGGGAAGCCGAGAGCGCGGAAGAGCTTCTCTCCGACCCCGAAATGAAAGACCTTGCGCGCGAAACGCTCAGCGAAGCGCGCTCCGGCATGGAACGCACGGCGGAGGAGCTGAAGATTCTCCTGCTGCCGAAGGACCCGGACGACGGGAAAAACGTCATCGTGGAGATCCGCGGCGGCGTCGGCGGCGAGGAGAGCGCGCTTTTTGCCGCCGACCTCTTCCGGATGTACGAAATGTACGCCGAGCGGAAGGGCTTCTCCGTCGAGATCGTCAACCGCAGCGAGACCGAGCTCGGCGGCATCCGCGAGATCGATTTCATCGTCGGCGGCACGAACGCCTTTTCGCGTTTTCGGTTTGAAAGCGGCGTGCACCGCGTGCAGCGCGTGCCGGAAACGGAGACGCAGGGCCGCATCCACACGAGCACCTGCACCGTGGCGGTGCTGCCGGAGCTGGAAGAGGCCGAGTTCCATCTTGACCCCGCCGAGCTGCAGATCGACACATTCCGCTCCTCCGGCGCGGGCGGGCAGAAGGTCAACAAGACCTCGAGCGCCATCCGCGTGACGCACCTGCCGACCGGCACGGTCGTGGAGTGTCAGGACGAGCGCAGCCAGTATAAAAACAAGGCCCGGGCGCTGAGCGTGCTTGCCTCGCGGCTCGCGCAGGCGGAAAAGGAGAAGCAGGACGCCGCCGTTTCCGCGCAGCGAAGATCGCAGGTCGGCTCCGGCATGCGCAACGAGCGCATCCGCACCTACAATTTCCCGCAGGGGCGCGTGACCGATCACCGCATCGGTCTGACGCTTTATAAGCTCGACGCCGTGATGAACGGCGATCTGGACGAGCTCATCGACGCGCTGCTCACCGCGCGCCGTGCCGAACAGCTCCAAAATTCCGAAAACGGAGGCATGTAAGAGCATGGAAACCCGTGTTTATACCGAAGAGAACGATATTCCCGTCGCCGCGGCGTCGCTGCGGCTCGGCGGTCTCGTGGCCGTGCCGACGGAGACGGTATACGGTCTCTGCGCCAACGGTCTCGACGCCGGGGCGGTCGCGCGTCTCTACGAGGTCAAGGGCCGCCCGGAGGTAAAGCCGCTCTCGCTCATGGTGGCGGGCCCGGCGGAGATCGAAAAGTACGCGGAACATATCCCCCCGGCGGCGTTTATTCTCGCTGCGCGGTTCTGGCCCGGCCCGCTCACGCTCGTGCTGGAGGCGAAAAAGGACGTTGTCCCCTCCATCGTGCGCGCGGGCAAGGACACCGTCGGACTGCGCTGCCCGGCGCACCCGCTCACGCTCTCGCTGCTCGAGCGCGCCCGGCTGCCTCTTGCCGGGCCTTCGGCGAATCCCTCCGGGGCTCCCAGCCCTACGACCGCGCAGCAGGTGCTCGCCTACTTTGACGGGCAGATCGAAGGCGTGATCGACGGCGGCGAATGCACGCTCTCACGCGAGTCCACGATCCTCGATCTGACGCAGAAGCCCTTCAAAATTCTGCGTGAGGGTGCGCTGGCAAAGGAAGAGATCGAAAACGCGCTCCTCTCCGGCGTGCAGCTCATCGGCGTGACGGGCGGCTCCGGCAGCGGCAAGACGACCGTAACGCAGTTTCTCGCCGCGCAGGGCGTGCTCGCGCTCGACTGCGATAAAATATACCACGAGCTTCTCGAAACGAACGCGGATATGCTCGCGGAGATCGAGGCGCGCTTCCCCGCCGTTTTCAAAAACGGAAAACTCGACCGGAAGATGCTCGGCGCGATCGTCTTTGCCGTGCCGGAGGCGCTGCACGATCTCAATGCCATCACGCACCGCTATGTCCGCGAGGACATTTACCGCCGTCTGCGCGAATACGTCTGGCAGGGCGGCACCGTTGCCGTTGTGGACGCCATCGCGCTTTTTGAAAGCGGCATTTCCGAGGACTGCGTGTTCACCGTGGGCGTCACCGCCCCGGACGATGAGCGCTGCGCGCGCATCATGGCGCGCGACGGCATCGACGCGGACTACGCGCTCGCACGCATCGAAGCGCAGCCGGACGACGAGTATTATGAAATGCGCTGCGATTATCTGCTGCGCAACGACGGCACGCCGGAAGAACTGAAAGCCAAATGCCGGGAGCTTTTCGGCATCGGTTAATAAAAGACAGTATAAAAAAGTACAGAAAGGATAGATGTTTTTATGGAAGAAAAGAATGAACTGGACGCTCTGCGGGAAAACCTCCTTTACAAGCAGAAGCAGGGCTACGATATCATCGATGTGGACGAGCGCATCAAGCTTGAGGAATACGCGACGGCGTATAAGGCGTATCTGAACGCCGCGCGCACCGAGCGCGAGGCCGTGACCGAGGCCATCGCGCAGGCCGAAGCGCTCGGCTTTGTGCCGTATGAGCGCGGCATGGTGCTCGAGCCGGGCACAAAGATCTATAAGAGCGTGCGCGGCAAGGCGCTCATGCTCGCCGTTATGGGCCGCGAAACGCTCGACCATGGCGCGAACATCGCCGCGGCGCACGTCGATTCCCCGCGCCTAGACCTCAAGCCCATCCCCCTCTACGAAAAGGACGAGATCTGCCTTCTCAAGACGCATTACTACGGCGGCATCAAGAAATACCAGTGGGTCGCCATCCCGCTGGAAATCCACGGCGTCGTGACGAAGAAGGACGGCGAGACCATTGAGGTCGTCATCGGCAAGGATCCCGAGGACCCGAAGTTCACGATCACCGATCTGCTGCCGCATCTCGCAAAGGACCAGATGGCCAAGAACGGCTCGGACATCATTCCGGGCGAGTATCTGAACCTTCTCGCCGGCAGCGTCCCCTACGCCGGGGAGGGCACCAAGCGCGTGATGCTCGCGGTCATGTCGCTTCTGAACGACCGCTACGACATCACGGAAGAGGACTTCCTCTCTGCCGAGCTGGAGGTCGTGCCGAGCTTTGAAGCGTGCGACATCGGCGTGGACCGCTCGTTCATCGGCGGCTACGGTCAGGACGACCGTGTGTGCGCCTATGCCGAGCTCAAGGCCATTTTCGACACCGAGACGCCGGACCGCACCGCCGTGTGCGTCCTCGCCGACAAGGAAGAGATCGGCTCGATGGGCGTTTCCGGCATGCAGAGCCGCGCGTTTGAAACGTTCATGGCCGACCTCTGCGAGCAGCAGGACGTGCACCTGCGCGACTGCTTTGAGAACAGCTTCTGCGTCAGCGCGGACGTCTGCAACGCCTATGACCCGACGTTCTGGGACGTGAGCGAGTACCCCAACCGCAACGGCGCCCGCGCCAACTACGGCGTCGGCATCTGCAAGTTCACCGGCTCGCGCGGCAAGTCCGGCAGCAACGACGCCTCCGCCGAGGTCGTCGGCAAGCTGCGCAAGATCTTTGCCGACAACGGCGTTGTCTGGCAGATGAGCGAGCTCGGCAAGGTCGATCAGGGCGGCGGCGGAACGGTCGCGCAGTATATGGCCAACCGCAACATCGATACCATCGACGCCGGTACGCCCGTGTTCTCGATGCACGCTCCCTTTGAGACCGTGACGAAGTTTGACTGCTACCAGACCTACAAGGCCATGTGGGCGTTCTATAAGGACAGATAATTTCTCATCCTGCTCCCTCTTTGAGGAAGCGTCCTCCTTCCGTCCCGGCGCTTTGCGCCGATCCACCTCCCGCAAAGAGGGCAGCTCACGCCAAAAGATACCGGCGGCTATCGGAAACGATAGCCGCCGGTGTTTTGCGTTTGATCATTTAATCAGTCCCTGCAGCAGACTGTTGCCGCCGGCACTCTGCGCCTGACCGCTGCTCAGGCAGAAGATCACGTCGTCCACATCGTAGTAGTCCACAAACTTCGTCAGCGGGCGGCTGAAGTATTTGCGGTAGTCCATCACATAGACATACTGATAATGCTGCGTGAGATAATACCCGAACGGATTGCCGTTGGAGTTTTTGACGAGCAGGCACGCACTGCCGTCGGTAATGTCGTTATTTATGAACGTGCACAGCGGGAAGTCGCCCGTGAGGAAGCACATGTATTTGTCGTTCCCGTGGATCTGGGTAATGAGCGTCTGCTCATAACCGCGGTTGGAGAGCGAGTCGTTGCTTCCCTGGTTGATATAGAGATGTACATCTCCGGGCGGGACATAGCCGTAGACCTGATCGGCCGTGAGCTTGCCGCTCTGGTGGGCCTGATAGTAGAGACTGCCGTAAAACGGCTCCTGCACGATCTCCTCATACTCGCTGAGCGGCACCGGCTCAAAGCCCGCCATTTTTGCCCATTCCGCATAGGCGTACCACGCGCCGAGCGCCGTCCAGTGGTGGTCGGTGCGGAAATAGATGTACTCGCCGTTGTGCGGCAGGAGTGAGTTGTAGGTGTCTACGCAGTAGACATTGTCGCCCATTTGGGAATTTACATAGGCGAGGATGTCCTCCTCGCATGCAACGCCGATCGACTCGCGATACTCACGCGGGAGCATAAGCGTCGTCCCGTGGAGGACGAATACGTCAAAGACGCGGCATTTCCCCTCCAGCAGATCGGCCGCGCGCGTCACATTGGCGGCGTAGGTGTCCGAATAATACTGGCTGAAAGCCGTATAGGTATAGGCGCTGTCGCCGATCTGGATGACGGCGCCGAGCGTTACGAGCTCGTCGTCCGGGTTTTCCCCGCCCCACTCCGGTTCCGGCGTAGGCGTCGGTTCCGGGGTCGGCGTCGGTTCGCTTGTCGGCTTTGCCGGGTCGGCGCTCGTCTCCGGCGCGGGCGTGGACGGAACGGGGATCTTGTCTCCGGCAGAGGCATTGCCGTACACCGTTACGGAGGAGTCGCCGTACAGCGCTTCGAGCCGCTGCGCGGCCATGATCCAGCCGTCACGTCCCGGGAACGTGTCCGAAAACCAGAGACTGATATCGGAAAAATAGCTTCCGTCCGTCACGGCGGAAAGAGAAAACTCCGGAAACGCCTCCAGCGTGCGCTTTTCCTTTGCCGACACCGTCGGGCGCAGCGGCAGTATCCACGCAATGACCGTGAGAACGCCCAGCGCGAGGAAGAACGGCAGCCCCGGCAAACGGGCGCGGCGTTTCTGTTTTTCCGCATGGGCGCGCCGGGCGCGGCGGCTCATGATTTCGTGTTCATCGTGCATAGGATCCCTCTCAGAACCGGAAGTATAGGAACGGATTAAAGCTGTTGCCGACAAGGCACGCGGTGCTCAGAAGCAGCAGCAGAACCGGCGCAACGCCATAGGCGGCAACGGAATAGCTTTTCTGCGCAAGTGCGCTCCCCTCTCCGGCGCGCTCCCAGCGTTTCGCAAGATACGAAAACACCGGCGTTGCCGCCGCGGCGCAGAAGATGAGCAGATACATATGGCTCTTTATCTCCGCCGTAACGGTGAAGCTCGTAAAGGCGTTGCCGTTGCCGCAGAACATGCCACGCACGACCGCCGCGGCGAGCGGGAGCGATGTGAACTTGAAGAGCACCCACCCGAAGAGCACCGCGAGCGGGAGCGTGATGTGGGAAAGGATCGCCGAGACCGCCTTCGGCAGCTTGTCGAGCAGCTTCTGCCAGAACAGCCGGTCGAGCATGAGCAGAACAAAGTAATAAAGCCCCCAGAGCACAAAGTTCCAGCTCGCCCCGTGCCAGAGGCCGGTAAGCGCCCAGACGATGAAGAGGTTCAGAAACGCGCGCGCTCTTCCCTTCCGGTTGCCGCCGAGCGGGATGTAAACATAGTCGCGGAAAAAGGTGCCGAGCGACATATGCCACCGCCGCCAGAACTCCGTAGCCGTGCGGGATATGTAGGGATAGTTGAAGTTTTCGAGATAGTGCAGCCCGATCATCTGTCCCATGCCGATGGCCATATCGGAATAGGCGGAAAAATCGAAATAGATCTGGAACGCATACGCAATTATGCCGATCCAGAGCGCAAGCGCCGGCGTGTTGGAAAGCGCCGCAAGGTTTTCCGCCAGCTGCGAGGCCGAACCGATGGCGGCGTCCGTGAGCAGAAGCGAATCGGCAAGCGCACCGCAGGCATTTGCGAGCACCGTTTTCTTTGCAAGGCCAACGGCAAAGCGCGTACAGCCGCGCGCACGGTCGGCCGTCTCGTCGCGGCCATCGAAGAGTTCCTTCGCGATGGTCTTGTACCGGACGATGGGACCGGCGATGCACTGGTGGAAGAGCGCGGCGTAGAGCAGCACATGCCAGTATTTATCCTGCGCCTCGGCGTCGCCGCGGTACACATCCACAACATAGCTCAGAAGCTGGAACGTGTAGAACGAAATGCCGAGCGGCAGCGCGATGCGCTGCACGAACGCCGGTACGTCCCCGAAGATCGAGCAGACCATGCCCGCGTATTTGAAAAACCCGATCAGGCCGAGATTCACGACGCACGCGAGCGCGACCCAGAGCTTGGCGCTTTTCTCTTCCCTTTGCGCTCTTTGTACACGCAGAGCAAAATACCAGTCAAAAAGCGCCATCGCCATCAGCAGCAGCACATACACCGGCTCGCCCCACGCATAGAAGATCAGCGAGAAAACGAGCAGGCTGATGTTCTTTGCCCGCAGGCTGCGGCAGAGCGCATACACCGCCAGACTCAGCGGCAGAAACGCATAGAGAAATATCAGGCTGGAAAATACCATACGGAAACACCTTTGCGGCAAAATTTCAGAATAGATTATAGGTAAAAATTCCCGTTTTGTCAATTTCCACAAATAAAGAATGTATACAGATGCGTACGGCGCGGCATACTTCTCCGGAGGAGGGTTGCCGCATGGAGGAAAGAGAACAGGAAGCCCTGCGTGAGCTTGGCGCCGCACGGGTCGGAGAGATCCACTGCATCACGATCATCGGGCAGGTCGAAGGACATGTGATGCTGCCGCCGGACACGAAAACGACCAAGTACGAGCACATCATGCCGCTGCTCGCCGCAGTAGAGGAAACGGAGGATATCCGCGCACTGCTCATACTGCTCAACACCGTCGGCGGCGACATTGAAGCGGGGCTCTGCCTTGCCGAGATGATCGCCGGAATGAGCAAGCCGACGGCGAGCGTCGTTCTCGGCGGCGGGCATTCCATCGGCGTGCCGCTCGCGGTGGCGGCAGACCGGTCGTTCATCGTGCCGAGCGCCGCCGTGACGATCCACCCGGTGCGGCTCACAGGCGTTGTGATCGGCGTACCGCAGACGTACGATTACATTTCGCGCATCAGCGATAGGATCGTCCGGTTCATCACCGGCCATTCGCACATTACGCCGGAGAGATTCACCGAGTATATGATGCGCACCGGCGAGCTGACGCAGGACATCGGCAGCGTACTCGACGGCGAGGAAGCCGTCCGAAGCGGGCTCATCGATCAGCTCGGCGGACTCTCCGACGCGCTCGATTATCTGCACCGGCGCATAGAAAAAGAGAAGTCATTTTGACTTCTCTTTTCTGCTAATTAAATATAAAATCAACATTACGACGCCGAGACCCAGCAGCGCGCCGGCGGTGTCGATGAGCACGTCCCGCACCTGACTGCCGCGGTGGGAAAATATCTGGAGCGTTTCGTCTATCGCGCCGGTCAGCGTGCCGAGACCCCAGGCGGTGAAAAACCGCTTTTTCCCGGCGCTCTCCAGCCGGAGGAACAGAAGTGCTGCAAACACCGCATACTCCGTGACGTGCGCCGCCTTGCGGACGAGATGGCTCGTCGGCTGCTCGGCAACGCCGTCGCCGTCCTCGTCCGTCATATAAGTGAAAGCGTCCGGCCCGAGCCCGACCTTTTCCGCCGCGGCGTTCAGGAAGAACAGGATATCGTCGCTGATTTTCCCCGAAAGCTCGCGCGAGACGAGCGAGTTGCCCCAGATGAACACGAGCGCGAGAACGATCAAAACCGTCAAAATGCGTTTGCGTTTCATTTCAGATCTGCGGCTTCTTTACGCGGATACGTGCGATGAAGCAGAAGCCTACGATGAAGAGCACGCCGCCCATCACCCACGGCATAATGCTCTCGTTCGCGAGGCGGACGAGAGATACGAGCGGCACGATGACCGCCGACCAAGTGACCGGCAGACCCTCGAACGAGGTGCGGTTCTCGCTCGTGGTCTCCTGGCGCTTCTGCTCGGTGACGTTAAAATAGCCCAGCCGGATGACGGCGCAGAGCGTATAGAACATCAGCACCGCCATGGCGACACCCGTAATGCCCATCGCGTGGCCGATGGCGCTCGGCAGCACGCCGAACGACACGAGATCGCACAGCGAATCGATCTGGATGCCGAACACCTCGGCGTCCTTCGTGCGCTTCGTGGCGCGGGCGATTTTCCCGTCGAACATATCGCAGAGGCCGCAGAGTGCAAGGCCGATCACCGCCGGCCAGACCTTCCCGTCCGCCGCGGCGCAGATGCTCCCCACCGCAATGCACAGCTCTATGTATGTCAGAATGACCGATACATTCCAGAATCCAACGAATTTCTTGCTCACTGTCCGTTCTCCGTTTCAAAAAAATATATCTTATCATAAAGCACGCAGGAACATTTTTCAAGAGCGGGATTTGACGCGGCGGACACTCTCTGCTATTCTGTAAGAACACACCATACTGCACCGGAGGTCTTTTTATGACCCGTTGGGAAAATACATCGGTTTACCGCGCTCTCGGCACGCTCTCGGCACTGCCGGTGCGCGCGCTCTCGCGTCTGCCGCTCAAAGCCGGCAAACGGCGCTGCGGTCTTTCGTTTTCACAGTGGTTTCTCCTGCTCGGCATGGGGGCGATGCTCTGCGTGCCGCACGGGGCGTGGAACAATCTCTATGCCGTGCTCTTCGCGCTCGCTGCGCTCTTAGTCTACTGGTTCGGCTGCGCGGCGCGAAAGAATGCGCCGCGAAACGTCGGAGATCTCGGCCCCGCCGCGCTCGGCTTTCTTCTGATGACCGTTTTGTGTACGCTCTGGGCGGGAAACAAAGCAGGGAATCTCCGCGTGGCGCTCTTTTTCTGGACGGGCTTTCTGCTCGCGTATCTCACGGCGGCGCAGTTTCGCACACGGACCGAGCGGCGCACCGCGGCGGCGGCCCTATACATCACGCTGCTCGGCGTTTCGCTCTACGGGCTGTGGAACTATATCACCGGCGCGGAGGCCTCGGACGTGCCGATCGACGGCGAGATGTACCGGCGGCTCGGCGCGACGCTCGAGCACGGCATCAACTGCGGCGAATTTCTCGCCATGGCGCTGCCCGTCGCGCTCGTCTGGGCGCTGACCGCCCCGACGAAGGCACGGCGCATCGCGCTCACTGTCCCGCTTCTTCTCCCCTGCGCGGCGATTTTGCTCACATACGCCCGCACCGGTTGGATCATGCTCGCGCTCGCGCTCGTGCTGCTGCTCTGGTACAAAAAGAAGATTTTGCTGCTTCCGGCGGCGGCGCTCGGCATCGGCGCTCTGTTTCTTCTGCCGGAGAGCCTGCAGGCGCGGTTCCTGTCGATGCTCGATTTCTCGAACGCTTCGGCGTCCGGACGATTCGTGCTCTGGAGCGAGTGTCTGGCCGTGTGGAAGGATCACTGGCTGCTCGGCATCGGGCTGGGGCCGGAGAATTTCTCCGCGGCTTATGCCCCCTATGCTACCGGTCTTCTCGATTTTCAGCCGCCGCACTCCAATATGCTGTATCTAGAAATGTTCCTCTCGACCGGCATAGTCGGCGGACTTTTGTTCTGCGGCTTTTTCTTCGGCATTTTCGTGCGGCTGCGCCGCGCGGTGCGCGCCAGACCCGAAAAGCGCGACCGCTGGGAAGCCCAGGCTCTCATCGCCGCGCTCGCCGGAGCCGCGCTCGGCGGCATTCCGGAGTATATCTGGTTTTACCCGCGCATTCTCTTTTTCTGGTGCGCCCTCTTCGGCATGGCGCTCGCCGTTTCGGACGACAACTGAACAAGTCAATACCACCGGCGCAGCCGGTGGTTCTCTTAGAGCAAGCGGCGTGACGGAAACCGTCACGCCGCTTCAGCCTGTCGAAAACGCCTCGCAGAGTTTGCGCCCGCAGGCGCAAATAAAGTTCAAATCATTTTTGCCGGCGGCGTGTACGTCGGCAAAAATACTTCTCGGCTCGCAAACGTGCGAGCGTAGCGAGTGCGCTGCGGCGAGCCGCAGCCTTTTCAAACGAGAGCCCAACGAAGTGGGTCTCGTTTGAGAGCTTGTCAAAAATACTTTTTTGACAAGCTCAAGCGGCGTGACGGAAACCGTCACGCCGCTTGTCTGCGTTATGCGTATATCAGCTGAATTTGATCTTTGTATTCTCGCCCATGGTGACCGATTCGGGATAGAGCGGCAGGAATACATAGCCCGCGTCCTGCAGCTGCTTGACAGCGCCCGGGAACGCGATGAGCGTGTTGGCGTTCCAGTCGTGGCTGAGCAGGACAGCAATGTCGAGCTGCTTTACCTGCCAGACGGCCATGCTCTGGATCTCATCGGCGGTCTTTCCGGCGACGCCGTTATCGAACACGTCGCACGACCATTCGATCCACTCGTAGCCCGCTTCCTTGACAGCCTCGGTCGGGTCGGTGCCGAGCAGCGCCTTGGCCCACGCCGAGCCGCCGGGGTAGCGGAAGATCTCCGTATGGAAGCCGGTGCATTCGTACACCCACTCGTCCTGTTTTTGGATCATTTCAATCAGACCCTCGGTCTTCTGGTAGAGATTGCCCATGGCAGCGAACTGGTGGGAATATGTATGGTTGGCGACCGCGTGGCCTTCGGCAAATTCGCGGCGAAGCATTTCGGGCTCGTCCTCGGATTCGTTCGCCTCGTGCGAGGTGAAGAACGTTACATGGACGCCCAGCTCCTTGGCTTTGTCGAGCACCTGCGTGGTGAGGCGCGTGGGGCCGTCGTCAAATGTCCAGTAGCAGATCTTGATATCTGTTTCGCCGGCCTGCACCTTTTCCTCCAGCTCGCGGATCTTGGAAGCATACTCGCGCCGCTTGGCAAGCGTCTCTTCCACGATGTTATCGAGCCGCTCGTTCTCGGCGCGAAGCTCTTCAAGCTGCGCGGTCTTATCCTCGTTATCGGAGAGCGCCGCGGCGAGCTCGGAAGCGAGCGCCTTGCCCTCGTCGCCGCCCTGCGAAATATCCTCGCGCAGCGCGTCCTGCTGCGCCTTCATGTCCTCGCTGAGCTTGTCGGTGCTTTCATCGACGAGCTGCGCCTGCGCGCGAAGGTCGGCGGCGCTGGATTCGTATTCCGCGATCGGCACGGCGCGATACTGGAAAAAGGCAAACACGCCGAATCCCACCGCGACGAGCGCGAGGCCAAGCAGAACATAGTTAATTACCTTTAAGGTATTCTTCAACCTGATCCACTCCCTTCTGCATTTCCTCGTAGACGGAATTGTAGTACGCGGTGTCCTCGTCCGCGAGCTTCGTTTCGACTTCCTTTTCCACTGCCGCGATCGATTCGTCGAGCGCGGCGTTGTCGGCTTTGAGCGCGTCGATCTTTTCCTGCGTTTCGCCAAAGACCTCCTGCTCCGCCGCCGTCCATGCGGCGGCACCGGTCTCGGTCTCGGGATCAACGGCGTCGTGCCGCGTCTGTGCCGCGGCGAGCGTCTCCTGCGCCGAGGCCACGGCGCTCTCGCCGTCGGCACGGAGAGCCACTGCCTGCTTCAGAAAGTAGACGCCGCACACGACGCCGATGACAAGGATCACCGACAGCAGTACGGTCATTACGGTGCGTTTCATCGTTTGCAATCACTCTTTTCTTTTTTATACCTTTTTTCAGCCGCAGCGCGGCTGGTTTATCCTTTTTGATAAAGCGCGAGCAGCTCTTCCGTCTGGCGCGTGAGGTCAAACTCCGTCACGGCGCGGCGGCGTGCGTTTTCGCCGCAGGTGCGGCGGTACATCCCGTCCGTCATGAGCCGGTGCAGCGCATCGCACAGAGCGCTCGCGTCGCCGGGCGGCACGCATTCCCCGCAGCCGTCAGCGAGATCCGCGCCCGCGCCGACGTCCGTCATAACAAGCGGCAGACCGCATTCCATCGCTTCGAGCGCGGCAAAGCTCATGGCCTCGTTATACAGCGCGCTGCTCACGTAGACATCCGAGGAACACATCAGCGCTTCGGCGTCCGTGCGGTAGCCCGCGCGGATGACGTTTTCGTCAAGGCCCTTCTCACGGATGCCTTCGCCCACGGCGTCAAAAAGCTCTCCGTCGCCCGCGATGAGACAAGCAAACGGAGCGTCCGTGCGCTCCTTGAGCTGCGCAAGCGCGTCCAGCAGGAAGAAAAGCCCCTTTTCCGGCGCATAGCGCGCCATGGTGAGAAAAACGAAGTAGCCTTCCGGCAGCGTGAACTCCGTCCGGATGACGTTTCGCCGCGGCGGCAGGGGCTTCGGCGCAACGCCGTTGAAGATCACGCGGATCTTCTCTTCTTTGACGCCGTTTTCGCGCAGAAGGTTCGCCCCCTGCGTACAAACCGCGATGCACGCGGCATCGTGCGGTGTGATACGCCGGTTGACGGCACGCCAGAGGAAGCTCTGGCGCACCGTAAGATGGCTCGTGAACACGACGCGCGTCTCCCTCCGCCAGAGGCGCGAGAGCACGGCGATCACATTTTCCCGCGGGTACTGCGCGTGGATAACGTCGATGCCGTTTTCCGCGCACAGCCGGGCAATGCTCTTCGCCGCGGCGAGCGCGTGCGCGGCGCGCAGGTCGAGCCGGAACACGCCGCAGCCGAGAGCCTTTGCCTTTTCCGCAAGCTCTCCGCCGTCCATGTAGGCAAGGAAGCAGCGGTGTCCCTGTGCGGAATACGTCCGCATCAGGTTTTCGACGTACTTTTCCGTACCCGCCTTTCCGGCGTAGCTGATGAGATAGAGAATGTTCAATTTTTTAATAGAAGAGCTTCGCGATCGGGCTGTCGGCGTCGAGGATCAGCGTCTTTTCCGCACCGGTCATGGACGCCTGCAGCGCGTCGAGTGCGATCATAAACGTATAGAACTCGGCTTCCTCCGGCGAGTCGTACACCTCGGAGAGAATGCGCATATACTCCGCGTCGCCCTCGGCACGCACCGTGGCGGCAGTCGCGTCGGCGTTGGCGAGGAGGATCTGCACCTGCTTGTCGGCCTCGTTGCGGATCTCCTTGGCGCGGCTCTCACCCTCGGCAAGATAGCCCGCGGCAATGTTGTTACGCTCGGAGATCATGCGGCTGAACACGGCGGATTTGTTATCGTCCGGAAGGTCGATCTTCTTCGTCTCCACGGCGATGAGCTCAATGCCGTAGCGGTCGAAGGAATCGCCGATCGTCGCCATAACGGTGCGCACGAGCGTGCCGTCGCGCCCGGAGATGATCTCCGCCTGCGTCATGGACGAGAGCACGGTTTTGAGCGCGTTATACACGTTCGCGTTGATGCGCCCCTCGGCATTGGATACGCTGCCAGAGAGCGTTTCGATGAAGAGGCGCGGGTCCTCGATGCGCCAGATGGCAAAGCAGTCGGCAATAAGGGTCGTCTTATCCGCGGAGATCATATCGCTCACGGGCAGGTCATAGAGCAGCACCGTATTGGGGAGCGTGCTCATCTCCTGCACAAAGGGGATCTTGAAATACAGTCCCGGCTCGCTCTTTACATCAACGACCGCGCCGAACTGGCGCACGACGCCGTATTCGTTCGGCTGTACGACGTACAAGCTGCTCAAAAGCAGCACGAGGATCACAACGGCGAGCACCGCGATAAGGATCGTTCGGCCGACGTGGGCGGGACGGCGGGTGTTATTATTTTCCATAATTACGGCTCCTCCCCTGTCGTGGTCGTTGTGTTCGTGCCGGTGAAGCTCTCGAGCGGGAGAACGGTCTGCAGCGTGCTGCCGTCCCTGCCGGTGATAACGATCTTCATATCCGGGAACACCTTGGCGATCATTTCATAAAACAGGCGCTGGCGCGTGATCTCCGGATACTTGGAGTATTCGGCGTACAGCTCCGTGAAGCGCGAGGCCTGACCCTCGGCCTCGGCGATGCGGGATTCCTTGTAGGCCTCGGCCTGCTGCAGAATTTCGTCCGCGTTCGCCTTGGCGGCGGGCAGCTGCTCGTTGGCGTACTTGTTCGCATTGTTGATGGCGGTCTCCGCCTCCTGCTTGGAGGTCTCCACCGCCTTGAACGCCTGCTGCACCTCGAGCGTGGGGGGCTCGGCGTCCTGCAGGGCGATGTTCACGAGCACGAGACCGATATCCTCCTGCTCGAGACGGGTGCTGATCTTGTCGCGGATGACGCCCTGGATCTCCGCCTTGCCGGTCGTGATGATATCGTCCACGCCGTAAAGGCCGATCGTATCGCGGATGTAGCTCTGGCAGAGCATTTTCAAAATGGCTTCCGGCTCTTCGCTGTTATAAAGGTACTTCACCGGATCGTCCACGCGGTATTCCACATAGAAATCCACATTGACGAAGTTGAAGTCCACGCTGATCATGAGCGATTCGTCCTCGTTGTTCACGTTCGTGCGCAGATCGTAGCCGAGAGCAAACCCCTGCGTCGCCTTGCTGACGATGGTTTTCTGCTGGATGATGGGGATCTTGAACTTGAGGCCGGACGTGCTCACAACGGACGGCTTGCCGAACGTGGTGATAACGGCGTATTCGTCCTCCTGCAGCTGGTACACCGAGCCGAAGCCCAGCGCGCCGACGAGCACGAGCACCGCCGCGGCCGTCACGATCGTGCGCGGCAGGGTCTTTTTCCCGTCGCCGCCGTCCTTTTTGCGCGTGGTGCCGAGCACGATGAGCACGGCCGCCGCCGCAAGGACGAGGATGAGTGTGATAAGGCTCATGGGATTCTCCTTTCTTTATGCGGCGGAAAACGTCTGCTCCGCCGTATAACAGCATAGCACAGCGCACACCGTTTGTCCAGAAAAGCCGCGTTCAAAGCTCGAGCGCGAACCACTCCCTGCCGGTCTCCCGGAAGCCGAGCGAGAGGAACATATTCCGGCTCTGCGTGTTGAACGAATAGATGTTCGCCGTCACGCGCTCCATGCCCTTTTCGCGGGCAAGATCGAGCATGGCGCGGATACACCGGCGGCCGATGTGCCGGTTCTGGTATTCCCTGCAGATCACGATGGCAAGCTCGCCGCTATTTCGCAGCGACACGTCGCCCACCAGAACGCCGCGGTACGATATATAATAGCATGCCCCGTGTGTGCTCAGATACTTATACATGGCGTTGAGCCGCTCGCTCGTATAAACATGGTCGATGTTATCGACCTGACGGCACACGTCCGGATCCTGATACCACGGAAGCGCCGTTTCCTCATTCGGGTAATACGGCACAAGCGAAATCTCTTCGTCCACAATGCGCACACTGCCGGGATCGGCCATTTCTCTCTTCCTTTCTCTACGCAAACCAGCCGTATGCGCAGATCGCACGCATACGGCATGGTTTTTATCTTTTCACTTTCCGCACCGGGCGGGTGATGCTGCGGATGAGGAGCGTGCCGAGCACCGCCGCGCCGATGAAGAGCACGGCAGCGGCGACGGCGAGCACCGTGACCGTCCAGCGGAGGTTTTCGATCTCCGCATCCGAAGCATCCGGCGTCTCCGGCGCAGGCGAGGGCGTCGGCTCCGCGCTTGGGGACGGTTCCGGCGTCGGTGTCGCCTCCGGCACGGTGATAAGGCCGTAGCGCTGCATCGTTTCCTCGCGCGTATCGTAGATATAAAGTTCCGGCTCGCCGCCCTCGGGCCGCGCGTAGAACACAACGTACTCTCCCCCGTCCTCCGGCAGATACGCCCGGCACACGCTGCCGAGCAGCGCATAATCGCCGAGAACGCAGCCCTCCGGCGGCCGGACGGAGAGCATCGCGGCGTCGAGGATCGTGTACGTTCTCCCCTCCGCGGTGAAGATCGTCCGACCGGCGGCAGGCGTCGCCTCCGGGATCTCCGGCTCGGTCGTATCGACATGGTTGTCGCTTGTCGGCTGCGCGGCGGTGTCCTGCGTCTGCCGCGTGACGGCGAGCGTATAGACCCTCTGCGCGCCGTTCCCGGCGGTGACGGTCACGGTCACATAGTTCAGCCCGACGGAGAGCGAGCCGTTCCCGCTCACGGCGGTGGTGGCCGAAGCGTCGTTCTTCACGGCGCTCACGGCGAGCCATGTTGTTTCATACGGCACCGTCACGGCGTAGTTCGTCACATTGGCGGAAAATGCCGGGGAGAGCGTGCCGGGATCGATGTAGAGCGCGGAGAGCGTGCAGTCGCTCGATGCCGACGTGATCGTCACCGATGCGCTGTGGGAAGCGTACTCCACGCTCACCGCGTCGCCCCCGGCATTGCTCGCGCTGCACGCTGTCGGGCGGAGCGCTGTTGTGCCGATGGCGCGGGCCGTGAAGCTCAGGTTGAGAGAGAATTTTCCCTCGCCGCTGCCGCTGTAGTCCACGATGCGCAAACTCCCGCCGTTATCCTGCACCGCCGCGTTGCCGAGCCCGCCCGATGCGCCGGTGTAGGTAAGATAGTCCGTGTCGTACACGAGCGTCAGATCGATGCCCGCAACGGCGGAGGTCGTATACACGTTCACCGTGACGGTGTTTCCGACAACGACGCTCGGATCGGAGAACATCACGTCCGTGTCCGCCGCCCTGGCGCTCACCGTGAGCCACGGCAGCAGCGCCGCGGCGACGAGCAGCGCGAGGATCGGTTTTCTTTGTTTCATCGGCAAGCCCTCCTTACGGCGTGATCGTCGCCGTGCCGAGCAGATGGTTTCGTATGCGGATAAGATCGTTGATCGCCGCCGTGCCGCTGCGGTCCACATCCGCCGCGGCCAGACTCAGCCCGGTCAGCTCGCCGGTGCCGAGAAGGTGGTTGCGCAGCTTGATGAGATCGCTGATGGTGACGGCGCCGTCACCGTTGATGTCGCCCGCGACGACGACGTACCCGGAAGCGAACACCGCTTCCGCGCCGTCGAGTTCATACGTGATCTTCACAAAATCGCCGGTACACATCGGCGCGTCCGGCGCCTTGGCAGCGCCGGAGGCGTCCGTCACGGTGAGCGTTCCGCCGCTCACGCCGAGCGACGAAGTAAACGCGGCAAACGCCGTGCCGGGCGCGACGCCCGAAACACGCCCGTCCGCGCTGAAAGCGTAGGGGCCGGTGATCGTCACCGGCGCGTCCGGCGCGCGGCGGTGGACGGAGAGCGTGTATGTCTCCGATGCGCCCGATTCCGCCGTCACGGTGAGCGTGACGGTGTTCACGCCGACATTGAGCGCATATTCGCCTGTCCCGGCGACGCTCGCCGCGGCGTTGAGCGGCGAGGCCGTTACGGTGATGCGCTCGGTCTCGTTCGGAACGATGACGGTATATTCCCGGATATCCCGCCGGAACTCCGGCGAAAGCGCGCCAGCGCTCACTGTAAGTGAGGAAAGTTTCGTGTTCGGCGAGCCGTCTCCCGTCGGAGCGGGCACGGCGGTATCCGGCATGTTGAGATACACCGGAATATTGAACGTGAGTTTGGATGCGCGCATCTCCTCGCTGTAAGCATAGGAGAGCAGCCGCCCCTCGCTCGCCGCGCCCGCAACGTTCGTCATGTACTGGTTCCAGTACATGTTCTCGCCCTGCACGTTGAAGCGCTTGAGATAGAGCGTATTCTGTCCCGCGGCAACATAGTTCGCGGCATAGAAGGCCGCGCCGCCGCGGATGGCTTTATATAGGCTGTTCCACGGCCGCCCCCACAAGGTACCGCTCCCGTTATGGCCGCCGGAGGCGTACCACAACCCGCGCTCCACGGCGGAATACTCCGCGGTCTTGTAAGCGCCGATGTTGAAGGCGTTATAGTACCCCGGAAAGCGGCGGTTCGTGCCGCTGATGCTCTCGCTCGCGCCGTTCGTGCCCATCTCCTGCAGCATCATCGCCGCAAGAATGTATGGGCTGACGCCGCAGTCCGCTCCGGCGGTATAGAGCGTTTCGGCGTAGGTGTTCACGCCGTTGGAAGTGTCGAGGTCGGTATCGTATGTCGTGTCCGCAAGGAACGTGCCGGACACGAGCACCGCGAGACTCTCGCGCGTCTGTGACGCCGCGTCGTACCCCTGATAAAGAAACTGGAACACGGCGCTGCTGTCAAGGAAATTGCGCGGGTCCATGTAGTGCGCGATGATCTCGCGCGACGCGGCGACCCAGCCGCCGCTGTCGAGCTCGATCCATGTGTTGTCCGTCCAGTTGAACGCGCCCTCCTGCGTGGATTTCCACGAGGACGGGGCGCTGCCCCACACAAGGCTTTTGCCGAGGACGTTTTCCTCGTTCACGGCGGTGTTCCAATCGACGTTCGTGAAGAACGGCCGGAACTCCCACGCCGGATACCGGCTGTGGAGCTGCCAGAGACCTTCCAAATAGCTCTCCGGAAAGCCGAGCGCGCGGAGCTGTGTAAGATAGGCATCGCGGTCATTCGCCGCGGTGGGCTCCGGTTCGGATACCGGCGTTTCCTCCAGCGTCGGAGTCGTCTCCGGCTCTGAGAGCGTCACGCTCTCCGCCGGGACGTAGCCGGTCTCGCCGCCGGGCTTTTGTATGTAATACCAGAGCGTGCCGTTCGCGTCCGTCTCCTCGCTGAGGATCGAAACGGCGCTCCCGTCCGGCACCTCCCCCGCGGACTCGCCGCCGGGCGACGCGAGCAGAAGGAGGATGCCCGTCGGGGCGCTCACCGTTCCGGTCCTCGTGTCCGCTGCCAGCGCGGACGGCATCGCCGCAGCGAGCAGCAGCACGGCCAATATAAGCGCCGCGGTACGGCGCAGAAAGCGGCGATTTTTCGGCAAGTCCTTCCCTCCTCTCGGTCGCGATTTAAAATGTTACAATTTGTAACTGTATCCTACCATCCCGCCCCCTCTCCGTCAACCGCCAGTTTTTGGCGGCGCGAAAAGCGCCCCGAAAGGCAGGACCTTTCGGGGCGTTGTACCGGTTATTCCACGTTATTTATGCAGTCTTTCATTTTCTGCAGCGCTCTGTAACATCCAAGGATATTTTGCCGTCTTTCTTTGCGGTCAAAGGTTCCATATCCTTCTTCCGCTTCGTCGTCCGGAAAGGCATTGCTCCTGTACTCGCTTATTGCATCTGCCAACGCGCTTTCCTGCGGTGAGCGGTCTTTTTTCGTACTTATCGCGTCTAACCGTTCTTTGTTTTGTTTCAGAAACGCACTGTACTCCTCTCGGATTTGGTCATAAAATGTTTTCAGTCCCTTTTTGCCGCAGAGGAATACCAGATCACATTTTTCGCAGCGGTATATGCCGGAATCTGCATCCAGCGGAACGGCTTCACATTCCGCATCTTCGCTGCAATTTTTGAAAGGCTCTCTGCAATCGGCACAATATGCTCTGCTCATCTTACATTCCCCTTACTCTTCCAGGCTGATCCACATGACAGGACGTACTATACCCCACCCCTCTGAATTAACCCACATTTCGCCACGGTCGCCGAAACGTAAACTTCCATCTGGATCGACTACGCACACGGTGTCATACCGACGGTATCCCTGGGAGCGAAGCCACCAATAAGCATGTCCGTCATTGCGCAGGCTTGCGCTGTAAGCAACAGACGCAGCAGCCGGTGTCGGCATACATGCTCTGACACTGTCCGAAGGGAAGTATTCTTTCGCTTCATCGATTGTCAGCAAAAACACCCTGTCCTCCGTAGGACAAAAGAAGTTGCCATTCTGCCTTGTGTGTTTATAAGTTTCTATCGTTACAATCGGAATCATTCTTTTCTCTTCGGATGAGAACGCCGTATTAATAAAGGTGCCGTTCAGCCACCGGCGAAGCGTGCATGTATCCCACGTCACATCTACGCGCTTTGTGTTGAATGGCTGATAATCGAGTCCAAACTTGCTGATCACAAGAATCCTTCCGTCTTCCTTTGCCAACACGATCCACTCGATATCCTCCTTGCCGTTGGAGGTATCGTTATCCTGCTCATATCTTCCAAAGAAAACTTTACTGCCCACATCGGCGTTTTTAAGAAGGGCCTCATGGTACTGCGGCTTGATGCTCTCCCGTTTCTCTTCGCTGTCCCTATACACAAGGCCGTCCAGCAGCGTATACGCCGCTATGTAATCCTCGTCGGTAATCTCTTCCAACGCCCTGTCGTATTTGCTGGCGGCAATAACTTCCGTATCTCCGATCTCTCGCAGGAAACTATACGCTTTATCATACTTTCCCTGCTTAAGCAGTGCGTTTGCACGGGCTCGTTTGTTTTCCGTGATCGCATCCTCGTCGCCGATTTCCTTCAGCAGTCTGTATGCATCAATGTACTTTTCTTCTGACAGAAGCGCCGCAGCCCAATCGCGTTTGTTCTGCTCCGTGAACTCATCCTGTCTGCCGATGTCCTTGAGAAGGTCAAGGGCCGTCTTGTATTCTCCTTTATCAAGCGAAACGAGCGCGCGGTCGTACTTGTTTTCTTCAACTGCGTCTTCCCGACCGATTTCTTCCAGCAGCTCGTACGCCGGTTCGTAGTCCTCCGCTGCAATGAGCTCCATTGCCCTATCATATTTGTTCTGTGTGATCTCTTCGGGTTTTCCGAGCTCTTCCAGAATCGAGTAAGCGGCAGTATAGTCCCCCGCGTCGATTAGTGCCAGCGCTTCTTTATGCTTTTGGTTGGGCACGATCACCGTTGTTATCAGGATCACTGCTGCCGCGCAGACCGCCGCCGCGGGCAGCGCAATGGCAAGTGTCTTCTTTGTTTTTCTCCGGCGCTCTGCCTGCCGCTCTTTTTCCCGACGGCAAAGCTCCTCCGCTTTTTTCGCCTCCGCTTCCTTGTAGGCCGCGAGATGCTCGCGTAGGACGGTCTCGTCCAGCGCGGCGAGCTGCGCATCCAGCGAAAGGCCGCAGCGATGGCAGACCTTTTCTTCCGCACTGTTGAGCGCGCCGCAGGCGCAGCTCCAAAGGCCGTCGAGCCGAAGCGGCAGCATCTGCGCGCACGCCGCCGTATCGCGCCGGTACTGCTCCGCCAGTTCCTGAGAAAGCGCCTCCTCCAGCGTCGTGTGCTCCGGCAGCGGCGACCACACAGCGGAAGGGTCGGCCTCCCGGCTCGTGCCGTCAGCAAACACCACGCGCGTGCAGCGCACCGAGGCGCGGCGGGTATTCGCGTCCGGCAGCACGATAGCCTGATGCTGACCAAACGGCTCGTCCCGCGGCACGGACAGATCGAGATACTGATACTCGGCCACACCCTCGAGCGGCGCGCCGGACACGTCAAAAGCATCCACCGCAACCATGACTGCACGGATCAGCTTTGCCGAAACGCTCCGCATTTTTAGCTGCACCAGCACCGCGCCCGTCCGGCTGTCCTTCAGCAGCGCGCCCGCCTCGAGAAGCACGGGGCTTCCCGCCGTATACTGGTTTTCCGGAAGCCGGTAAAGGCTCGTGTATCTCTCCATAATGCCGCCCTCAGAGTTCCGGCAAGTCGCCGAACGTCTCCGCCGGAGCAGAGCTTTTCGCCGCGCCATGCTCCGTGCGCTGCCGCAGCGCGGAAACATCCTCAACGAGCTGGCCGAAGCCGTACAGCGGCCACGACGCCGCAAACAGAACGGCCCCAGTTAGCAGCGGGATCATCCCCGTCCAGAACCCTTTCTCCCCCGCCCAGAACGCGAATGCAATGATGAACCCGGCAATAAAATCGATCCAACCGAGGACCGCCGCGAGCGCTTTGATTTTTCCTCCGACATTGTCAAACATGGTCGTCCCTCCAGTTAATATTTTGTGATATGGCTTTTTAATCCCTGCTTTTCCTGATTATATATCTTTATTTTCTACACGTCAACAAAACATTTCCTGTGGTTCCCCATATCATCACTTCCGAAGATTTATACTATTTACCGCACAGGAGGTGGCGATATGGATTATATGGAGTGGTTTCCCCAGCGCGTCGCGGAGCTGCGCAGCCAAAAGGGCGTTTCCGCCCGCGATATGAGTCTTTCGCTTGGGCAGAGCGAAAGCTACATCAACAAGATTGAAAACAAACATACGCTGCCGTCCATGGCGGGCTTTTTCTACATCTGTGAATACTTCGGCATCACGCCGGACAAATTCTTCAATACGGATTCCGCTTCCCCGTTTCAGTCTGCCTCGCTGCTGGCGGAATTTGAAAAGCTGCGCTCCGATCACGCCGAGCACATTTTGCAGTTGATGAAGGACCTGAATCAAAAATAAACAATATACAAAATCGCCTCTTCGGAAGAACATCCGAAGAGGCGATTTATTCGTATTGCGTATGTCAGCCGCCGAGGTAGGCTTTCTGCACCTGCTCGCTCTTTGCGAGCTCCTCGCCGGTGCCGGAGAGGGATACCTTGCCGTTTTCGAGCACATACGCGCGGTCGGCGATGGAGAGCGCCATCTGCGCGTTCTGCTCAACGAGCAGGATCGTCGTTCCCGCCTTGTGCAGCGACTGGATGATATCGAACACCTGCTCCACAAGGATGGGCGCAAGACCCATGGAGGGCTCGTCGAGCATCATGAGCTTCGGCGCGCTCATCAGCGCGCGGCCCATGGCGAGCATCTGCTGTTCGCCGCCGGAGAGCGTTCCGGCGACCTGACGGCGCCGTTCCTTCAGCCGCGGGAACAGCTCGTACACCTTTTCGAGCCCCGGCTCGACGGTGGAGTTGGCGCGGGTGAACGCGCCCATTTCAAGGTTTTCCTCCACGGTCATCTGCGCGAACACACGCCGTCCCTCCGGGACGAGCGCCAGACCGTCCTTGACGATCAGGTGGGGGGCCTTGTGCGCAATGCTCTCGCCCTGAAAGACGATGTCGCCGCCGCGGCTGCGGAGAAGTCCCGCAATGGTGTCGAGCGTCGTCGTCTTGCCCGCGCCGTTCGCGCCGATGAGCGTTACGATCTCGCCCTCGTTGACCTCGAAGGAGACGCCCTTGATGGCGTGGATCGCGCCGTAATACACTTGAATGTCCTTGACTTCGAGAAGCATGCGTCAGCCCTCCTTCTTCTTGCCGAGATAGGCTTCGATCACGGCGGGGTTCGCCTGGATCTCCTCTGCGGTGCCCTTGGCGATCACCTTGCCGAAGTTCAGTACGCAGATGCCCTCGCAGATGCCCATAACGAGCTTCA
>ERZ827108.529-NODE-529-length-63775-cov-33.088026_pt1 | contig 63775 bp, 44 predicted proteins | sample MGYA00519921_ERZ827108 | MGnify/ENA primary metagenome ERZ827108 (study PRJEB31778, sample SAMEA3449258) | human gut metagenome | biome: human gut; feature: human-associated habitat; material: faeces | place: United Kingdom | collected 2010/2012 ... | reverse complement strand
AATTAAATCAATGCATTACATGCAATCCATCACCCCAAATGTCCAACCTGCCGAAAATTCCGGGTGTGCGGATGGCGGTGGTGGAAGGCCGGTCATAAAAAAAAATGCAAGCCCGCGTCTCACGACGAAAGCTTGCTTCACAGAACTTATATAGAGATGAAAAAACTATTCTCCGATTTTGATGTTGCAAAGATATAAAGTTTTTTTTACAAAGCAAAACATCATTGATTTTTTTCAAATTTTTTTTTGCTTTTCGTGGCGGTCAGCCGTACGGACCGGTCTGACAGTTCCACGCGGCGGGCGCGATAGAGTGTTCCGAGCGCCCTTTTGAATGTCTTTTTGCTCACCCCGAACCGTGCGGATATGTCTTCGGGGCTGCTGGCATCGGTGAAAGGCAGTTCACCCCCGGCCTGTTCCAGCTCTTCCAGCAGCACGTCGGCGAAATCGCGGAAGCGACTTTTCCCTATCCGTTGCATCGACACGTCAAGCTTGCCGTCGGGCCGTACGTTCACCACGCAACCCGTCAGCCGGTCGCCGGTATGTGGCTCGCGGCCGAATATCTGGTCGTCGTACAGCAGGCCCGGGCAGGCGTTGTCCACGATGACCTTGAAGCCAAGCGGCGTTTTCTGCTGCACAAGCAGTTCCACCTCGCGACCGCGATAGTAGTCGGCCGTCCGTGCCGGGCAGAGCCATCGTTCCACCTTGGCGGAAGCGACGATGCGGCGGGTCTCCTCGTCGATGTGGACGTGCACGATGTAGGACTTTCCCTGCTGCATCTGCATCTTCTGTTCGCGGAAAGGGACGAACAGGTCCTTCATCAGTCCCCAGTCCATGAAGGCTCCGTACTCGTTCACCCAGGCCACGCGCAGGAAAGCGAAGTCACCCACCCGCGCCAGTGGCTTTTCGGTGGTGGCGACAAGGCGCTCCTGTTGGTCGAGGTAGACGAAAACGGTCAGCACGTCGCCGGTGCGCATCCCTTTGTCCGTGTAAGCGTTGGGCATAAGTATCTCGCCCACCTCTCCGCCGTCGAGATAGGCGCCGTGGTCGCTGAACCGCGTTATGGCAAGGTCGTTCCAGTCACCAAGACGCAGGCGGGGCATGGCGCGGCCTGCGTCTTGCGGTTGGTTGTTGTCGGAAAAATCTTTCGTCATGGCATGTCAGTCGTTTGTTGCAGCTTGTCCGTCGGCGCTTTGTGTCGTCGCGGTATCCTTTCCCGCCGTGTCGTCGCTCACACGTCCGTCCACGAGATGAATGGTGCGGTCGGTCAGCCGTGCGAGTTCCTCGTCGTGGGTGACGATGACGAAGGTCTGTCCGAACCGGTCGCGGAGGTCGAAGAACAATTGGTGCAGTTCGGCCTTGTTGCGGCTGTCAAGGCTGCCCGAAGGCTCGTCCGCCAGGACCACGGCGGGGTTGTTCATCAGCGCACGCGCCACGGCGACGCGCTGTTTCTCGCCTCCCGAGAGTTCGGCCGGCTTGTGGCCGATGCGGTCGGCCAGTCCCATATACTCCAGCAGTTCGGCCGCGCGCCTGCGTGCCTCCGACTTGTTGCGGCGTGCTATGAGCGCGGGAATCATGACGTTCTCGCCGGCGGTGAATTCGGGCAGGAGCTGATGGAACTGGAACACAAAGCCGATGTGCTCGTTCCTGAAGCGTGCCAGCCGCCGGCTGTTGAGCCGCAGGACGTCCTCGCCGTCCACGACAAGGCTTCCGGCGTCGGGCCGGTAGAGCGTACCCATCACTTGCAGCAGGGTGGTCTTTCCCGCCCCGCTGGGACCGACGATGCTCACCACCTCGCGCCCGCGTATATGTAAGTCTATGCCTTTGAGCACCTCAAGACGGTCAAAGGACTTGCGTATGCCTTCGATTTTTATCATAGCAAATGCAAACTTACGATATTTTTTCGGAGCGAGGCACCGCGGGCCGCGAAAAACTAAAACCGGGGCATGAAAAACCATCCTGCGGCCGTACCCCGCGAAGCCCTTTTCACGGAAACGGAACCGGGGCATCCTTTCACCTGCATCTTACCTCCCTGAAACTACATGGCATCTAAGAAAAACTACATGGCTTGTAGTTCAAACTAAGATAGGGATAGTTTTTTCTACATGCCATGTAATTTTCGGTATATGAGTATCAATAAGTTACAAAGGGTGTTTCCCGGGGCGTCAAAAGGCACTTCCGGGGAACCGGATATGGGGCGCGACCGCACAAAAATCCACCGCGCGGCCTTTCCTTATATATAAATAGGTGTATTGGCGGGAAAGCGGCGCGCAGGTGTCGAAAAAATATCGTATTTTTGCTCTTTGAAAAGTTCTACCCCATGAGCCAGACCTACGAAATCCGCTTTCCGCAACAACTGCGCGGACGCATCATCTTACCGGCCTCGAAAAGTATTTCGGCGCGCGCCCTCATCATTTCCGCCCTGGCGGGCGGTTGCCGGACGGAAGGCCTTTCCGACTGCGACGACACGCGCGTCCTGCGCCGCGCCCTCGAGTTGCAGGAAGACGTTATCGACATCATGGCCGCCGGAACCGCCATGCGCTTTGCCACCGCCTACTTCTCGGCCGTCCCGGGCCGGCATGTCATCACCGGTACCGCGCGCATGCGCCAGCGTCCCATAGCGGTGCTGGTCGATGCCCTGCGCAGTCTCGGCGCCGACATTGCATACATAGGCGAAACGGGGTATCCGCCCCTGCGCGTCGAAGGACGGCGTCTGCACGGCGGTGTGCTGGAACTGCCCGCCGATGTCAGTTCGCAGTACATCTCGGCCCTGCTGATGATTGGTCCTGTGCTCGAAGAAGGGCTGCGGTTGCGCCTGAAAGGTGAAATCGTGTCGCGGCCCTACATCGACATGACGCTGGAACTGATGCGGCAGTATGGCGCTTGCGCGGAGTGGGACGGCGGGAACGAAATCGTTGTCGCGGCCCGGCCGTACCGGAGCGGCATGGAGTTCCGCGTGGAGCCCGACTGGAGCGCGGCTTCCTACTGGTACGAGATGGTGGCCCTGTCGGACGACCCCGCGGCGCGCATCGAACTGCCCGGACTGCGGAGGGAGAGCGTACAGGGTGACCGCGAAACTTTCCGGCTCTTCGGGCGACTGGGCGTCAGCACGACGTTCGACGAGACGGGAGCCGTAATCAGTAAAAGCGGCGCGCGGCCCGAAACAGGGGGCATGGAGGAAGATTTCACTACCTGTCCCGACCTGGCGCAGACACTGGTGGTGACTTGCGCGCAGAAAGGCCGGCCGTTTGCCTTTGACGGCTTGCAGAGCCTGAAAATCAAGGAGACCGACCGCATCAATGCCCTTCACGTGGAACTGGCCAAGATGGGCTGTGTCACGGATGCCGGCACACGGACGATGGCCTGGGACGGGAATAGGGCGGAATGCCCGGCCGGCGCTCCGGTGGCGATAGACACTTACGACGACCACCGCATGGCGATGGCCTTTGCCCCCTGTGCCCTGCGCACGGGCCGCATCCGCATCCGCCGTCCCGAGGTGGTCAGCAAGTCTTACCCGACATTCTGGGACGACCTGCGCGGCATAGGGGCAGACATCCGACTTTGTAACGAAGACGAGAAACCATGAGCGTACTGCTGACAGCACTTGTTGTACTTTTTGTCGCGGCACTCGCGGCGGGCTGGTTGCGCGAACGCGCCTACCGCAAGCGGGGCAACGACGTCCCGGCCGTACGGCAACCGCGGCCTGACGGCTGTTGCGGACAGCACGAAGTGTGCGAAAAGGAAAGTCTGCTGGCCGGTGTGAGCAAGCAGGTGGAATATTACGACGACGAGGAACTGGACGCCTTCCGCGGACGCCCTTCCGACGGATACTCGCCTGCGGAAGTCGAAACTTTTGAAGAGATTCTCTACACCATGCGTGCCGAAGAGGTGGCCGGATGGGTGCGCTCGCTGCAACTGCGCGGCGTGGAACTGCCCGATGCGCTCAAGGACGAGGTGGTGATGATAGTGACCGAAGTGCGCGAACGGGCAGCCGCGAACGCACAGCCCACGGTCGCGGAAACCGCAAAAAGCAACTGACGGCATGATACTCGGCTATACTTTTTTCCAACACGCACTCATCGGAGGATTGCTCACGTGTCTGCTCTGCGGCATGGTGGGCACGTATGTCGTGACACGGCGCATGGTCATCGCCGGCGGCGGTATGGCGCACGCCTCCCTGGGCGGTGTGGGTCTGAGCGCCTACTTCGGATTCCCGCCCCTGTTGGGCGCGACCCTGTTCGCCTTGGGCACGGGACTGGGCATAGACCGGCTGACCCGGCACAGCAGGATGCGCGAGGATTCGGCCGTGGCGATGCTCTGGACCTTGGGCATGAGCGTCGGTATCCTGTTCGCGTATCTCACTCCCGGCTTCACGGTCGAGCTGCAGGCCTATCTGTTCGGCGACATCCTGGCGATAACGCGCACGGACATCGTCGTGGTGGGCGCGCTGACGCTGGCCACGGGCATCTTCTTCGCCTGTTGTTCGGACTGCATAGCGGTTGTGGCTTACGACCGCGACTTCGCGAAGACGCAGGGGCTGCCTGTGCGCCGCCTGGAAACCGTCATGACGGCGCTGACCGCACTGACGGTCGTGGCGAGCCTCAGGATGGTGGGCATCGTGCTGGTCGTCTCGCTGCTGGCCGTGCCTCAGATGACGGCTTCACTGTACACCCGCACGTTCCGGAGCATGGCCGCTGCGTCGGCGGGCATCGGTTATGCGGGCTGCGTCGGCGGTCTGCTGCTTTCCTACTGGTGCAACGTGCCGAGCGGTGCGGGCATCATCCTGTTTTCCATACTCATATTCTTCGCCTGCAAGGCAATAAAAACGCTTCAGACGCGTTGGAATAAGATAAACCTGCCGTCACAGTGAAACGCACCTGTATATATATAATAATGTGTGTCTGCCTTTTGTTGCCGACTGCCTGTTCTACGAAAAAGAATACGGCGGGCAGCCGATTCTGGCACTCGTTCACGGCACGCTACAATACTTTCTTCAACGGCAACGAGGCCTTCAAAGAAGGCTGTCTGGCACAGGAAAACGGCAACAAGGACAATTATACGGAATTTATCCCCCTCTTCGTCGTAGGCAATGAGGCTACGGCGAAAATAGGTACCGGCAACTTTGAAACAGCCATCACCAAATGTGAGAAAGCCATACACCTGCACTCCATCAAACGGCGGCCCGTGGTGAGCGGGAACAAGAGTAAATCGCCCAAGATGAAGGCTTATCTGAGCAGAAAGGAGTTTAACCCGTTCCTGAAGAACGCATGGTTGCTCATGGGACAGGCTCAGTTCCGGAAAGGCGACTTCATCGAGGCGGCTTCCACCTTCTCCTACATCACCAGACACTATGCCGCCGAACCGAAGGTCGTGGCCGAGGCACGTGCATGGCTGGCCCGCTGCTATGCGGAGCTGGATTGGTTCTACGATGCCGAGGACGCGCTCTCCAAACTGAAGCGCGGGACGACCGACAAGCGGCTGTTGCGCGAGGGAGAGGCTTCCATGGCCGATCTGCTGCTCAGGCAGGGACGGACGGAAGAGGCTTTGCCCTACCTGGAACGCACGGCCCGACGCGAACGCCGCAAGTTGCAGCGCGCACGCCTTTACTTCCTGCTCGGACAGGTGCACAATTCGCTCGGACACCGGCAACAAGCCTATACAGCCTTTGCAAAATGTATCCGCCAGAACCCGCCTTACGAATTGTCCTTCAACGCCCGCATCCGGCAGACGGAGGCCCTCGCGGAAGGAAGCGCCGCCCGGAAAATGGTGGGGCGGCTGAAAAGGATGGCACGCTCGGACAATAACAAGGATTATCTGGACCAGGTCTATTATGCCTTGGGCAACATCTACCTTTCGCAGCGGGATACGGCGCAGGCGGTGCAGGCCTACGAGCGCGGACGTGCCGGCAGCACGCGCGGAGGCGTCGAGAAAGGCGTCCTGCTGCTGCGGCTTGGCGAACTTTACTGGGCAACGGGGCGTTATGACAAGGCACAGGGCTGTTACGACGAGGCCATCGGACTGATAGACAAGACGCATGACAGCTACGAAGAGGCTACCCGCCGTTCGAAGGTGCTCGACGAACTGGTTCCATATACCTCGGCCGTCCATCTGCAGGACAGCTTGCAGGAACTTTCCCGCATGGATGAGAAAGAGCGCAACGCGGCTATCGACCGCGTCATCGAGGCCCTGAAGCGGAAAGAGGCCGAAGAGCGGCGCGCACGTGCCGACTCGGCTGCCGAGGCACGCACGCAACAGGACGGCGGGACGGGACAGAACACCCCGGCCGCACAGACGCCGGCCGCAGGCAGGGACAAATCGTGGTATTTCTATAATCCCATGATTGTGATGCAGGGCAAACAGGATTTCCGGAAACAGTGGGGAAACAGAAAAAACGAGGATAACTGGCGCCGTTCCAACCGTTCCGTGCTGGCAGCTCCCGACGAGGAGTACGACTATGCGGCAGAAGACTCCATTGCCGGGGCGGAGGAAGCGACGGACAGCATTGCCGACGAAACGGAAGCCGCCAACGACTCGGTGGCCGACGATCCGCATACGCGCGAATACTATCTGAAGCAGATTCCCTTTACACCCGAGGCAAAGGCGGCCAGTGACGAAATCATCAAGGACGGACTTTACAATGCCGGACTCATAGAGAAAGATAAACTGGAAGACTTCCCGCTGGCTGCGAAAACGCTGACACGGCTGCAAAGGCAGTATCCCGACTTCGGGAAGATGGATGATGTGTATTACCAGCTCTTCCTTCTGTACTCGAGATGGGGCAAGCCCGAACGCGCGGAAGAGTTCCGCCGGTTGCTGGCCGCCAATTATCCCGACAATGCACAGACCAGGATAATCACTGACCCTGACTTTGAACACAATGCCCGCTATGGCAAGCAGATGGAAGACTCGCTTTACACCGCCACTTACGCGGCCTTCCGGCTGCGTGACGCGGATACGGTGGAGCGGAACTATGCCATATCCACCGACAAGTATCCCACAGGTGCCAACCGCCCGAAGTTCATGTTCGTACATGCCCTCAGCCGCATAGGCAAGGCCGACGGAAAGAGCATTGCCGAGGAACTGCGGAAACTGGTGCAGGACTATCCTGAAAGCGACGTGAGCGAAATGGCGGGACTGATAGTGAAAGGCATCGAAAGCGGCCGCATCATCGGGACCGGCGGCTTCGATGTCGGCTCGCTCTGGTCGAGACGCTCGGCCAGAGCCGATGCAGCCGTGGCGGCAAGCGGACAGGCACGGCAGCTCTCGCCGGAACGCAACACGCCTTTCGTATGTATTGTGGCCTATCCCACCGATTCGCTCGACGACGGGCAGGTGTTGTACGACCTGGCGCACTTCAACTTCACCGGATTCATGGTGCGCAACTTCGAGATTGCACAGTTACGCGACCCTGAGATAACGCAATTCCGGATTTCCGGCTTCAATTCTTTCGACGAGGCCCACAGCTACGCACAACAACTCCACGCCTCGCCCGACATGGCAGGGATAGTGCGCGGCATACGCCTGTTTGTCATCTCGGCCGAAAACCTTGAATTGCTCGGTACGACGTATAGTTTCGACGACTATCAGGCTTTCTATGACAAGACCTTCGCACCGATGAAACTCAATCCCCAACTTCCGCTCGATATGCAGGACACTCCGCCGGAACAACATTACGAGGACGAATATACTCCCGAAGAGCTGGACCGCATCAATAGCGGGGAAGAGGAAGAAACCATCGACGGAGATGATGGCGAATGGTACAGCGAGTAAAGCGGAAAGGACTGAATGACCTTCACATGGCGGATGGCAACGAATACGCCGGTGGCGGTATGTATAAATAAAGGCGTGAACGGCGGGACAAACCGGTTCGCGCCTTTATTCCATATTCCGCGAGGCACTGAAACCATTATATTTTTTTGCAATCCCCGTTTTGCAAATTAAATAGAAGTGCTACCTTTGCAGATACTAAGGTCACGTCTGCCGGAAGCGGATTCTCTGACCGCTACGACGGAGACCGGCAAGAGGTAAAGGCACGAAAGACAATACATATAATTCTTAAATCATAATAGTAAACCATTATGGCTAACAAAAAGTTCATTACTTGTGATGGAAACCAGGCCGCGGCACATGTTGCATACATGTTCTCGGAAGTGGCTGCCATCTATCCCATCACTCCCAGCTCGCCTATGGCCGAGCATGTGGACGAATGGTCGGCACAGGGCCGCAAGAATCTCTTCGGAGATACGGTACATGTTCAGGAAATGCAGAGCGAAGGCGGCGCAGCCGGTGCCGTGCACGGTTCTTTGCAGGCCGGAGCGCTCACTACGACGTTCACCGCATCGCAGGGACTCCTGCTGATGATTCCCAACATGTATAAAATCGCGGGAGAACTCCTGCCCAGCGTCTTCCATGTGTCGGCACGTACGCTCGCGTCCCACTCCCTTTGTATCTTTGGTGACCACAGCGACGTGATGGCCTGCCGTCAGACAGGCTTCGCCATGCTTTGCGAAGGTTCCGTGCAGGAGGTAATGGACCTCAGCGCCGTGGCACATCTCGCCACACTCGAGAGCCGTGTTCCTTTCATCAACTTCTTCGACGGTTTCCGCACCAGTCATGAATACCAGAAGATAGAAGTGATGGACCAGGAGGACATTCGTCCGCTTGTCCCCATGGATAAGGTGGCCGAGTTCCGTAGTCGTGCCCTCACCCCGGAACATCCCGAAGCGCGAGGCATGGCTGAGAACCCCGAAACGTTCTTTGCGCACCGCGAGGTCTGCAATTCTTACTACGATGCCGTACCTGCCATCGTCGAGAAGTATATGGCGGAGATTTCCAAGATAACCGGCCGCGAGTACAAGCTGTTCAGCTACTACGGAGCCGACGATGCCGAGCGCGTAATCATCTGCATGGGCAGCGTTACCGAGGCTGCGCGCGAGGCCATCGACTATATGAACGGCAAGGGCGAGAAGGTAGGTATGGTCAGTGTGCACCTGTATCGTCCGTTCAGCGTGAAGCACCTGCTTGCCGCCGTTCCCAAGACCTGTAAGAAGATTGCCGTGCTCGACCGCACCAAGGAACCGGGCGCCAACGGCGAACCTCTTTATCTCGATGTCAAGGATGCGTTCTACGATGTGGCTGACCGGCCCGTCATCGTGGGCGGCCGTTACGGTCTCGGCTCATGTGACACGACGCCGACCATGATTATTTCCGTTTATGAGAATCTTGCTTTGCCCGAACCCAAGGATCACTTCACCTTAGGTATCGTGGACGACGTCACGTTCCGCTCCTTGCCGCTCGAAAAAGAGATGGCGCTGGGTGGAGAAGGCATCTTCGAGGCCAAGTTCTACGGTCTCGGTGCCGACGGTACGGTAGGTGCCAACAAGAACTCCGTGAAAATCATCGGCGACAATACCGATAAGTATTGCCAGGCCTATTTCAGCTACGACTCCAAGAAGTCCGGCGGCTTCACCTGCTCGCATCTGCGCTTCGGAGATACGCCTATCCGTTCGACTTACCAGATTAAGACGCCTAACTTCGTAGCTTGCCATGTCCAGGCCTATCTTCATATGTACGATGTGCTGCGCGGCTTGCGCGACGGCGGCACATTCCTGCTCAATACAATATGGGATGGGGAAGAATTGGCCAAGAATCTGCCCAACAACGTGAAGCGTTATTTTGCCGAACACAATATTACCGTTTATTACATCAATGCTACGAAGATTGCTCAGGAGATTGGTCTCGGCAACCGCACCAATACCATCCTGCAGTCCGCCTTCTTCCGCATCACGGAAGTCATTCCCGTAGACCTGGCCGTAGAGCAGATGAAGAAATTCATCGTCAAGAGCTACGGTAAGAAGGGCGAAGACGTGGTGAACAAGAACTATCAGGCCGTAGACCGCGGCGGTGAGTACAAGCAACTGCCTGTCGATGCAGCCTGGGCCGGTCTGCCCGAAGACGAGAAGGTGGTACGCGACGAACCGGCATTCATCTCCGAACTCGTACGTCCCATCAACGCGCAGAACGGTGACCTGCTGCCTGTCAGCGCCTTCAAGGTAAGCGCCGACGGAACGTGGCAACAAGGTACTGCCGCCTATGAAAAGCGCGGTGTCGCCGCCTTCGTCCCCGTTTGGAATGCGGAAAACTGTATTCAGTGCAACAAGTGTTCGTATGTCTGTCCTCACGCTGCCATCCGTCCCTTTGTCATGGACGACGAAGAGGTGAAAGGCATCGACGGCGCTACGCTTGAGATGAAAGCCCCCGCAGCCATGAAAGGCATGCACTTCCGTCAGCAGGTCGATGTGCTCGACTGTCTCGGCTGCGGCAACTGTGCCGACGTCTGTCCGGGTATGCGCGGAAACAAAGCCCTCACCATGGTGCCACTCGAAGGCCAGGAAAAGGAAATCGCCAACTGGGAGCACTGCGTAGGCAACGTCAAGAGCAAGCAAAACCTTGTGGACGTGAAACTCAATCCCAAGAACTCGCAGTTCGCACAGCCGCTCTTCGAATTCAGCGGCGCCTGCTCCGGTTGTGGTGAGACTCCCTACGTCAAACTCGTCAGTCAGCTCTTCGGCGACCGCCAGATGATTGCGAATGCCACGGGATGTTCTTCCATCTACTCCGGTTCCATTCCCTCCACTCCCTATTGCACGAATGAGAAAGGCCAGGGTCCGGCATGGGCCAACTCGCTTTTCGAGGACTTCTGCGAATTTGGTATGGGTATGGTGCTGGCCAACAAGAAAATGCGCGCCCGCATCGAGTCGCTCCTTGGCGAGGTAATCGCCTGTGCCGATGCACCTGCCGGATACAAAGAGGCAGCCCAGGCCTGGATTGAGGGCAAAGACGATGCCGAAGCCAGTCGTGCCGCCGCGCTCAAGCTTGAACCGTTCATCAAGGAAGGCGTTGCCAAAGGTTGTCCCACCTGCTCGCAGCTCGATGAACTGAGCCACTTCCTCACCAAGCGCAGCCAGTGGATTATCGGTGGCGACGGAGCATCCTATGACATAGGCTACGGCGGTCTCGACCACGTGCTGGCCAGCGGTGAAGACGTGAATATCCTCGTGCTCGATACCGAAGTGTACTCCAACACGGGTGGTCAGGCCTCCAAGGCCACGCCTATTGCCGCCATCGCCCAGTTCGCTGCCGCCGGCAAGCGCGTCACCAAGAAGGATCTCGGTCTCATGCAGGCCACCTACGGTTATGTCTACGTGGCACAGGTAGCCATGGGCGCCGACCAGGCACAATGCCTCAAGGCCATCCGCGAGGCCGAAGCCTACCACGGACCTTCGCTCATCATCGCCTATGCCCCGTGTATCAACCACGGTCTTAAGATCAAGGGCGGTATGGGTCGCAGCCAGGAAGAGGAGCGTCGTGCCGTCGAGTGCGGTTACTGGCACCTGTGGCGCTACAATCCCGCTTTGGCCGACGAGGGAAAGAATCCCTTCACCCTCGACTCGAAAGAACCGCAGTGGGACAAGTTCCAGGAATACCTCGACGGCGAGGTGCGTTTCCTCTCGTTGAAGAAAGCGCTCGGCGAGGAAGCTTCCGCAGAACTCTATGCCGCCACCAAGGCCGCCGCACAGAAGCGCTACCGCTCCTACATCCGCAAGACGCAGGAGGACTGGAGTCTTTGATGTACCGGTCTTCGGAAATCTTTAGATAGAAATATTGAAACGCAGCTTCGCATCGGGCGAGGCTGCGTTTCTTGTTGTCGGGCCTTGTTGCCGTGAGATGATTGGCAGAAGGGGATAAACCCAATCAATTCTTTCCAATTTTGCAAACATTGGAAAGGATTGGAAAGACGAAAACGGGTGAAATGTGCCGTTGGTCAGGGCAACTCCGTCCGGTCCCCGTGCGTTACAGGGAGATGCCGTAATTCTGTTTGAGTTCGTCCATGACGAACGTGCTTTCCATGGAATCCAGATTTTCGATGGTGCCCAAAACGTTCAGCAGGAACTGCTGGTAGTACTTCATGTCGGGGGCATGGATTTTCAGCAGATAGTCATAGCTCCCCGATATGTTGTAACACTCCGTCACTTCGGGGATGTCGCGGATGACGGCTGCGAAGTTCGTGGCGATATCCCGGTTCAGCCGGCTCATTTTCACGCTGCAGAAAACCATGAAGCCGCGGTTCAGCTTTTCTGCGTCCAGCACGGTCACATATCGCTTTATGTATCCGTTCTTTTCCAACCGCTTCATGCGTTCGAAAACAGGCGTGGTCGAAAGATGCACCCGTGCCGCGAGTTCCTTCACGGTGAGCCGCGCGTCGTTTTGCAGCACACGCAGGATGTCCAGGTCGGTCTTGTCGAGTTTTTCCATGACAGAGAGAGAAGAATATTATTCTGCAAACGAAGCCTTCGATATTCCTATTCCGAATGTTTCGCCTGCAATATGATGCAAATTTAGCTTTTTATTCCGTATTTCCGTGAGTTCTTGGTTGAAAAATACAGGATACATAACTTTGCACCATGATTCGTAACGTTTTAATCACACTTTATCATTATGGAAACAGCGACATTACGCTTCGAGACACTTCAACTTCATGCGGGGCAGGAGCAGCCCGACCCTGCCACGGGAGCCCGCGCCGTCCCCGTCTATCAGACGGCATCCTATGTGTTCCGCAATTCGCAACATGCCGCCGACCGTTTCGGCTTGCGCGATGCCGGTAACATCTACGGCCGGCTGACGAACCCCACGCAGGGCGTTTTCGAGGAGCGCATGGCCGCTCTCGAGGGTGGAACGGCGGCCTTGGCCGTGGCCAGCGGGGCCGCCGCCGTCACGTATGCCTTGCAGAATCTGCTCCGGGCGGGCGACCACGTCGTGGCCGCCGACAACCTGTACGGAGGTTCGTACAACCTCATCACGCATACGCTGGCCGACCAGGGCATCTCGCATACCATTGTCAGCGTGAACGACATCGAGGCGCTCGAGGCCGCCATCCGGCCCGAAACGAAAGCCGTGTTCGCCGAGACGCTCGGCAATCCCAACACCGACGTGACCGACATCGAGGCCGTAGCCGCGGCGGCTCATCGCCACGGAGTGCCGCTCATCATCGACAACACCTTTGCCACGCCCTACCTGGTCCGGCCCATCGAACACGGGGCCGACATCGTGGTGCACTCGGCCACGAAGTTCATCGGCGGACACGGCACGAGCCTCGGCGGCGTCATCGTGGACGGCGGCACGTTCGACTGGAAAGCCTTTCCCGACCGCTTCCCCACGCTGGCCAAGCCCGACCCGTCGTATCACGGCGCGGTCTTTGCCGATGTCGCCGGGCGGGCCGCCTTCGTCACCCGTATCCGTGCCGTCCTGCTGCGCGACACGGGGGCAACTTTGTCGCCGTTCAACGCCTTTATCCTGCTGCAAGGACTCGAGACCCTCTCGTTGCGTGTGGAACGGCATGTGGAGAACGCGCTGCGGATTGTCGAGTTCCTGTCGCGCCACCCCAAGGTGGCCGGCGTCAGCCATCCGTCCGTGCCCTCGCACCCCGGCCATGCGCTCTACCGTCGCTACTTCCCGAACGGAGGAGGCAGTATTTTCACTTTCGAGATAAAGGGCGGGCAGGCCGAGGCCTGGCGTTTCATCGACGCGTTGCGCATTTTCTCGCTCCTAGCTAACGTAGCCGACGTGAAAAGCCTTGTCATCCATCCCTATACGACCACCCATTCGCAGCTTTCGCCCGACGAACTGGCGCAGCAGCGCATCACGCCGGCCACAGTCCGCCTGTCCGTGGGGACGGAACATATCGACGACCTCATCGCCGACCTTGACCGGGCGCTGCAACAGGTATGAGTGTGTTCATGAACGGGCACCGGCCCATCGGTGTCGGCGCGAACGAAATGGCCCTGCTGGTCTCGGGCGGCGTGGACAGCGCGTTGGCGGCCCATCTGCTTTGCGAACAAGGCTTTCGCCCCGACCTGTTCTATATCAGGATAGGGTCGGACGATGGCGGAAACGGTTGCAGCATCGAGGAAGACCTGGAATTTTCCTCGCTGCTGGCGCGGCGCTACGGTCTGCACCTCGAGGTGGTGGACCTGCGGCAGGCCTACGAGGAGCGGGTGACGGCGTATGTCATCGACCGCCTGCGGCGCGGCCTGACGCCCAACCCTGATGTGCTCTGCAACAAGCTCGTCAAGTTCGGCGCTTTCGAGGATTATGCGGGCTATCAGTATCGCCGCATCGCGACGGGCCATTATGCGCGTGTGTTGCATGAGGGCGGCGGGCTGTGGCTGGGCACTTCGCCGGACGTGGTAAAGGACCAGACCGATTTTCTGTCGCAAATCGACCGCAAAGTCCTGCAGAAGGTGGTGTTTCCCGTAGGTGACTTCATGAAACGCGACGTCAGGATACTGGCCGACGCGCTGAAACTGCCGCCGGCCCGCCGGCGCGACAGCCAGGGAATATGTTTTCTCGGACGCATCGACTATGCCGCCTACGTCGGCCGCCTGATGGGGACGCGGCCCGGGGACATCGTGGAGCGGGAAACGGGACGTGTGCTCGGCCGGCACAAGGGATACTGGTCGCTGACCATAGGCCAGCGCAAGGGCATGGGGCTGGCCGGCGGTCCGTGGTATGTGACGGACAAGGATACGGAGCACAACATCGTTTATGTGTCGCAGCGCGGTGTGGCGGACGGGGAGAAAGGCCGCGGGTTCCTAGTGCGTGACTTTCATTTCGTTTCCGGTGACCCGTGGTACGGGGCGGAAATGGCCGCCGTAGCGTTCAAAATAAGGCATACGATGGCGCCCTGTCCCGCCTGTCTCTGCCGTAGGCCCGACGGAGACTTCCTTGTCCGGCCGGAAAGCCCTTTGCAGGGCATCGCTCCGGGCCAGTTCTGCGTGCTCTATACGCTCGACGGGTGCATTTGTGCGGGGAGCGGGGAAATCAGGTGCTGAGGTGCATCGGCTAGGATGCGTTTCCCGCAGGCGGGGCATGGTGACCGGAATTTTCTTTTGCGGATTTTTAACTTGTGGCAAGGATGTTTAACCGGATTAAACGGAGCAATTTTTTCCGGAAACCGTGTTTCTTTTTCCTACATGCCGGCCGCTTCACGCCACATGTACATGTAGTTTTACCTACATGCCATGTAGTTGCGGCTGTCTGTGCATATAGTTCATCCGATTTCTGCGGAAACAGGCACATAAAAAGGAGTCCCACCGCGCGATATGTGCGGATGGGACTCCTTTCGTATGACAAAGATACGCATTTTTCGGCCGGAATGCAAATCGGGATTAACATCCTTTCAGCTTTTCCGCCTTTGCGGATTGTCTGTCATGGCATTCTTTCTCGGCCGTAACGTATCATTTCAGCACCTTGTGCCCGTCGTCCGTGATGTAGATGCCTTTCGAGGGCTGCTGGATGCGGCGGCCGCCAAGGTCGTAGAGTTTTGCGCCGTTCCGTCGGTCGGCCACGGGTGTGTCGATGCCGGTGGGGTCGTCCTCGATGGCGGTCAGGTTCCAGATGGAAGCTCCCCAGTCGTAAGGCTTCGTCAGCAGGTAGTTCCAGACCCCGGGGTTGGTGTACCAGCTGTAGGCGCCGCTGCCGTCGATGATGGCCACGGCCGTCGCGCCCAGGTCGGTAGTCACTTCTTTCAGCGTCCATTGGTATTCGCGGCCCGTCTTGACGGTCTGGTCGGCGGCGTCGCTTTCGATGTAAGCCCCTGTCCCGGTGGACTTGTTGATGATGGACACCGTGCCGTTCTTATTCTTTTGAAAACGCCAACGGAAGGTGTCGTCGCCGGCCGAGAGGTCGGCCGGTACAACCTTGGCCGAAGCGACATCGGCGCGGGCATATTTGCTCGTGTGATAGGCGTTGGAGATGTAGTAATGGCAGTCCTCGCGCAAGTTGTCGGCATAGGAGGCGCGGGGCATGTCGAGAAATTGCTGGTAGAGCAGTGCGTATTGCTCATACACCTCTTTCGTGACCGTAGCCGCCAGTGCCTCCTCGGCAGGCTGCATGACGGAGTTTCTCAGGAAGTCGAACGCTTCCTGTGTGGGCTGTCCGGTCTCGCCGGGAGCGGCGGTCTCGAGCAGGCGTCCGCATTTATCGACGAGGCTCTGCAGGAATGCGCGGAAGTCGGTGACTTCGACGAGGCGCCATGTGCCCGGCCGGCCGGAGGCGTTGTCGTCGTAGGCTGCCACCTGACCGGACATTTTTCCGTAGAAACGCTTCACCGAGGTGCTGCCTGCCGTGGCCGCAGCGTCGGACAGGGTGACCGTTCCGGGCGTGTAGGCGAACTGTTCCGACGCGGCCGGTTTCGCGATGCGGATGGCGCAGCCGGGTGTTTCGGAAAGCGCCACACCGGCGTCATAAGTCGGCATGTCGGCATAATTTCCGCTGAAGGCATGGCGCAGCAGGTGGCTTCCGTCGGGCCGTGCCTCGAATGTCCAGATTTCTTCCGGCTCGAGTTGTTGCGTGTAGTGGAAGAACAATTTTCCTTCTTTCTCGTAAACGGACGAACCGGCATAGCGGTTCTTGTAATAAGCCGAGGCCGAAACAATCTGATAGTACTTGCCGGCTTCAGGCTGCACGAGGTCTGCCGCCTTGTAGGCCTCGGTCTGCGAGAGCAGGGCGGTCAGTGCTTCGTCGTTTCCGGGTTGTCGGCGCAACGCGGTCAGCGCTTCTTCGAGCGCATCGTAGGCCGCTTGTGCGGGATAGCCTGCCGCGCCCGGCTGCGAGGCTTCGAGCAAACGTTCCGCTTCGGCCATGGCCGTCTCGGCCGGGGTCAGTTCGGGTTTCTCGAAAGCATAGCCTGCATAGCGCACGTTCTTGCGGTCGAGGATGTCGGCCTGCCGCTGCAGCCGCTGATAGAAGTTGGGGTAGCTCTTTTTGGCCGCCGGCAACCAGGCCGTCTCGCTCAATGCCAGCAGGCGCGGGAAGTAGCAGTATTCGGCCTCTTCGTTCGAGGTGCAGCTTTCGGTCCACAGGTTGGCCTGTGTGCCGATGCAGAAGTCTTTTTGGGCTTCGGACAACGAGCCCAGCGGGTTGTAGGCGTATACACGCTCAATGGAATTGACCGAATTGTCACCGTAGCCACCCATGTAGGGTGCGTCGGGTTCCATCTGGCCGCTTGGGGCCTGCAGCAGGTCGAAATACATGGGCGATGTAGGTACGGCTATGCTGCGGAAGCCCTTTTCGGCCGACTGGGCCGGTGTGCACAGCCAGTCCATCATGACAGGATTCAGCGTGTAGTCGCTGCGCCAGTGCTCTTGCAGTTCGTTCCAGGCGATGATTTCCTTGCCGTACTTCTCGTTCAGGTACGTTCCGAGCGTCTCCAGCAGCCACGGTTGCAGTTCCTGCACGCCGCTCAGTCCCTCTTCGCGGATGCGGCGCTGGCAGTCGGCATTGTTGTTCCACTGTCCCGTGGGGCATTCGTCACCGCCCAGATGGACGTATTTGTAGGGGAAGACCTCGCAGACGTGGTCGAGCACGCATTTCAGGAAGTCGATGACGTTGTCATTGCCTATGTTGAGAATGTCTGTCGATATTCCCTTGGCCACGCGCACCTCGTATTTCTTCGTCGGGTCGCAGCTCAGTTCCGGATAAGCCGCGATGGCGGCCACCATGTGTCCGGGCATGTCCACCTCGGGTATGATTTCGATGTTGCGTTCCTTGGCATAGGCGACGATTTCGCGCAGGTCGTCGAGCGTGTAGTACATGCCGCGGCCGTATTCCGTGTCATCGTAGAATTCAACGCCGCCGGTCGGGTCGTTGATGGTCAGTGAACGGCTGCGCACTGCGCCGACGGTGGTCAGTAGCGGGTATTCCGGAATCTCGATGCGCCATCCTTGGTCGTCGGTCAGGTGCCAGTGGAAGCGGTTGAGCTTGTAAATGGCGGCTACGTCGAGCAGTTTCTTCACTTCATCCTTGTCGAAGAAATGGCGCGCTACGTCCAGATGGAATCCACGGTGTCCGAGCATCGGCTCGTCCTCGATTTCGACGCACGGGATGCTCCAGTCGGCCTGCGGGTCGGGGCTTCCGCCGTAGATGGCCGCGGGCAGCATCTGACGCAGGCTTTGCAGGGCGTAGAAGAAACCGGCCCGTCCGGCTGCGGCCACGGTAATGCCGTCGTTGCCGACGGTCAGGCGGTAGGCTTCGTCCTTCATCGTGGCATCGGCGGCCATGTGCAGCGTCACACCTGTGGCGGCCGCGTCGTCTGTCACGACGGGCGCGATGCCGGCTGCCGCTTTCAGACCGGCTGCAAAGGCTTCGGCCGGTGCTTTGGCTTCGGCGTCGGTGCAGACAATGGCGGTGAGCGTCTTCATGTCGAAGCGTCCGTCGGCGGCAGTTACCGAGGCAGGATAGGGAATGACGGACACAGCCGGTCCGGCGCCCATCTCGGCTTCGGGTACGAAGCGTACGATGGCGTTCGGGTCGTTCTTATAGTAAAGTGCAAGCAGTGCCCCGACGGAGTTGCCGCCCCATGGATTCATCGACAAGGAAGGTGCTCCGGTCGGGATGATTTCAAAGCCCGCGCCGTTGGGCGTCAGGTTGAAGCGTGTGCCGGCTGTCGGTGCGGCCGCCGTGCGCAGGTTGGTGGAATAAGTGGCCGGATTCACGTACAGCCGTTGTCCCGACTTTGACGTGAGCGTGTAACCGGCGGTGGCTGTACCTTCCACCTTCCAGAGCTGGGCGTCGCGGCCGGTAGGAATGGCTACGACGGCAATCTCGCCCTCTCCCTTGGCGGCTACGATGTCGTCGGCGCTGTTGAATACGATGTAGTACCAGTTTTCTGTCGTGCCGTCACTGACAGCAGGGAATGTCTGTGCCGTCAGCCGGCAGCACGGCCAGCAGGACAGTGCGCAAAGCAGGCAATAAAACCAGATAATTTTTTTCATAAGCGATGATTTAAGTATATAAGCGGTGATTTAAGTGTTTGAACTCTTGGACAAAAGTACGAAATATACTTGAAACGTCGGCAGTTGTACGGGAGAATGTCGGCGGAAATACTTAAATTCGCGGTCGCGGACGCTTCCCGTTCCGGGGATGCCGCATCTGTTTGTATCATAAAAGATTGAAAAAATGCCAATTATAGAGATAGCATCACTTTCGCATCCGGGTGTCGGACTGTTCGGTACGCTTACCGAGGCGCAGTTGCGCAACCGGCTTGAACCGGAAAAGGGTATATTCATTGCCGAAAGCCCGAAAGTCATCCGCACGGCGCTGGATGCCGGCCTTGAGCCGGTGGCACTGCTGTGCGAGCGGCGGCATATCGACGGCGATGCCGCCGACATCGTGGCGCGCTGCGGCGATGTTCCCGTCTATACCGGCGGACGGGAACTGCTGGCCGCACTGACGGGTTACACGCTGACGCGCGGCGTGCTCTGTGCCATGCGGAGGCCCGCGCCGAGGACGGTCGAAAGCGTTTGTGACGGCGCGCGGCGCGTGGTCGTCATAGACGGCGTGGTCGATACCACCAACATCGGCGCCATTTTCCGGTCGGCCGCGGCTTTGGGCATCGACGGTGTGTTGCTCACACCCACGTCGTGCGACCCGCTGAACCGCCGTGCCGTGCGCGTGTCGATGGGTTCGGTGTTTCTTGTCCCCTGGGCGTGGACCGACGGCACGTTCGGCGAACTCTCGCGCCTCGGCTTCCGCACGGCGGCCATGGCACTGACCGACCGCAGCTTGCCGATAGACGCGCCGGAACTGGCGGCTGAGCCGCGGCTGGCCATAGTCATGGGGACGGAAGGCGACGGTCTGCCGCACGAAACGATAGCTGCGGCGGACTATGTGGTGCGTATACCGATGTCGCATGGTGTCGATTCGCTCAATGTGGCCGCTGCCGCCGCCGTGGCCTTCTGGCAGTTGCGCGCGGCCGGCGGATAAATGTGCTTTTCGCCCTTGTCGGGAAAAACGGATGCCCGTTGCGAAGCGCTGCCGCGGGTTCCCGTGCAACAAATTGGCGGTTGTGTGCGGGCATCTCCCAACTTTTTGTTACCTTTGTGCCCAATAATTATTTATGATACAGAAGTATGGCTCAAGAAGACGTTTTTAAGAAAATAGTATCGCATTGCAAGGAGTACGGTTTCGTATTTCCTTCGAGCGAAATTTATGATGGTCTCGGCGCTGTCTATGATTACGGTCAGAATGGCGTGGAGTTGAAAAACAACATCAAGCAGTACTGGTGGCAATCTATGGTTCTGCTTCACGAAAACATCGTGGGAATAGACTCTGCCGTGTTCATGCATCCTACTATATGGAAAGCTTCGGGCCACGTGGATGCTTTCAACGACCCCCTCATAGACAACCGCGACTCGAAGAAGCGTTATCGTGCCGACGTCCTCATCGAAGACCAGATTGCAAAATACGAGGAGAAAATAGAGAAAGAGGTGGCCAAAGCCCGCAAACGCTTCGGCGACAGCTTTGACGAGCAGCAATACCGTTCTACAAGCCCGCGCGTGGCCGAGACGCAGCAGAAGCGCGACGCTTTGCACCAGCGTTACAGCGACGCCATGAACGCTATGGACTTGAATGAGCTGAAACAGATTATCCTTGACGAGGAAATTGTCTGCCCCATCTCGGGTACGCGCAACTGGACCGATGTGCGTCAGTTCAACCTCATGTTCAAGACCGAAGTAGGCTCGACGGCCGAAGGCGCATCCACCATCTACCTGCGTCCCGAAACGGCGCAAGGCATTTTTGTGAACTATCTCAACGTGCAGAAGACCGGCCGCATGAAGATTCCCTTCGGCATCGCGCAGATTGGAAAGGCTTTCCGCAACGAGATTGTGGCGCGTCAGTTCATCTTCCGTATGCGTGAGTTCGAGCAGATGGAGATGCAGTTCTTCGTGAAGCCCGGTACCGAACTTGAATGGTTCGAGAACTGGAAGCAGACCCGCATGGCGTGGCACCAGGCCCTCGGCTTCGGCGCGGAGAACTACCGTTTCCACGACCATGAGAAGTTGGCGCATTACGCAAATGCGGCCAGCGACATCGAATTCCACATGCCGTTCGGCTTCAAAGAGGTGGAAGGCATCCATTCGCGTACGGATTTCGACCTTTCCCAGCATGCCAAGTTCTCCGGCCGCAAGATAGAGTACTTCGACCCCGAGACCAACGAGCGCTATACTCCGTATGTCATCGAGACTTCCATAGGCGTGGACCGCATGTTCCTTTCGATAATGTGCCACAGCTATGCGGAGGAAAAGCTCGAGAACGGCGAAACGCGCGTCGTGCTCAGACTTCCCGCCGCGCTCGCACCGACAAAACTGGCCGTCATGCCGCTTGTGCGCAAGGACGGGCTGCCTGAGAAAGCGCGGGAGATTATGAATGAGCTGAAGTTCCATTTCAATTGCCGTTACGACGAGAAAGATTCCATCGGAAAGCGTTATCGCCGTCAGGATGCCGTAGGTACGCCTTACTGCATCACCGTAGACCACGACACCCTGAAGGACAATTGCGTCACCCTGCGTGACCGTGACACCATGCAGCAGCAGCGCGTGCCCGTAAGTGACTTGCGCTCGCTCATAGAAGACAAGGTGAGCATCACTTCATTGCTCAAAAAACACTAAACCGGGGATTCCGCCTCTCCCGGAAAGGGGAGGGGCGGAAATACCTCCAAGGAAATACAACGTATCCCATGACGAAACTGACGCGATTATTGCTTTTCGGTTTGCTGACGGCTCTTTTTGTCGTGTTGCCGACGGCGTGTGAGGAAAATCTGTACGACGAGGAAAATGCGGTCGATTGGGCTGCGCTCAACGCACGGGCTTTCGAGGCGAAGCTCAAGGAGGCCCGGACGGCCGTGGCTGCTGCCAAGGCCGAGTATGGCGCAGACTGGGAAGCGCATTGCGACTGGCGGGTGTTCCGCACCTATGCCCAGTCCGAGGAAGTTCCGGGAAAATCCACCGACTCCATCTGTGTGCAAATTCTGGAACGCGGGACGGGCAGCGGGTCGCCGCTTTACACGGATTCCGTCCGCGTGAACTATCTCGGACGTCTTGTCTCGACGGACGCGACCGAGCCTATCGGCACACCGGGCGAGGTGTTCGACCATTCAGGCCTGACGCAGGATTATGAGTCCATATTCAGCCCGCAGTTTTCACGCCCCACCATGTTCCGTGTAAGCAATCTGGTGGAAGGTTTCACGACGGCACTGATGCGTATGCGTATAGGTGACCTCTGGCGGGTCTATATCCCGAACGAGTTGGGGTATGGCGGAAATTCCACAACCTCACTTCCGGCTTACTCCATGCTGATATTCGATATGCAACTCAAGGCATACTATCGCGCGGGTACGCAGCCTGGACCTGGACCCTGGAAGTAAGGTCCGGGAAGTTCCGGGCAGGACCTGCGGACGCTGGTCTCGCAGATACGGAAAAATTACGGGAAGACAGAAGCGTAAAACCGCTTGCTGTCTTCCCGTAAATGCTTTCCGTGTGTATCTTTGGACGCTTTCCATAAAGAAAAGCGGGATTGTTTTTCTGCTTTCTCCTATTTTTGTTCCGGTTACATCCTTTTATAGTCTTTCGAGCCTTATTCCTGCATCGCGGATGCCGGGGAGCGGTGTCCGCCGCATGAGGTGACGCAATATTATATGTATCTCCGTTCCCGCTTCGAGGTGCAAGGTGTCGATGGGGAAGTCATGTTGCCGGATGGAGATGCCGTGCCGGTCGTCCGGCCGCCCGTTTGCGGTGAGGTCGCAGTGCAGGGTGTCGGTGCGGATGCTGTCCCTGCACCGGCGGACAAGCTCCAACGCAGCTTCACGATAGGGATAGGCCGGATTGACGGTGGTCCGCAGACACACGTGCAGGGCGTAGTCGCCGCTTTCGGCCGTGTTGTCGAAAGTGAAGTGCAGGGTGTCACCGGCTTCCCACCCGTCGGCGGGCAGTGTCACGAAGTCACATTCGGCGGGCAGGCGCTTGCAGCCAGCAAGCGCAGTCGCCAGCAAGATAGCCGCGAGTGTGACGACGAAACAAAGCCGGCTGCTCATTTCTTCTCCTCGTTTTTCTTCCGCTTTTGCGGCTCCGGTTTGGATTTTTCTCCGTTTTCCTGCGGCCGGTCATTGCGTTGCGGCCGTTTTTTCTTGTTCTTGCGGCGTTTCACCTTGTCGAAGCGCGTCAGGTCGTCCTGTTCCGCCAGGTCGATGGGCCGTTTCGGTCCCTTGGTTTCGTTCTCGTCGAGCGCGAGCGGCTTTTCGCCGTTCCTGTTCTGCCGTATGATTTCGAAAGCCCGCTCTGCGGAAATGGTAACCGTATTGGCCGCCAGACGCTTGTCCGTGCTGTACGTCACCATCTTCGAGAGAATGTCGGCTTTGAAGTAGTAATAGGTGGCGTCGAGCGTTTCCAGCTGGATTTCCCTGCTCGGCAGTTTGCGCGAGGCCTCGACGTAGGCGTCCACCTCATAGTTGAGGCAGCACTTCAGTTTGGCGCACTGTCCCGCAAGCTTCTGCGGGTTGGGCGAGATGTCCTGGAAGCGTGCCGCACCTGTGGAGACGGAGTTGAAATTCTTCATCCACGTGGCGCAGCAAAGCTCCCGGCCGCACGGACCTATGCCGCCGATGCGTCCTGCCTCCTGTCGTGCGCCGATCTGTTTCATTTCTATGCGCACGTGGAAGGCATCCGCGAGCACCTTGATGAGTTTCCGGAAATCGACGCGGGCATCCGCTATGTAATAGAATATGGCCTTGTTGCCGTCACCCTGGTATTCCACGTCGCCTATCTTCATGTCCAGTTCCAGTTCCTTGGCGATTTGCCGCGAGCGTATCATGGTTTCCTGTTCGCGGGCCTTGGCCTCTTCGTACCTTTCTATGTCCGAGGGGCGCGCTTTCCGGTAGATGCGTTTGATTTCCGTCCCGGGCTTGAAGTGTGCCTTCTTCATTTGCAGCGGCACGAGCTGTCCCGTGAGCGTCACCACGCCGATGTCGTGTCCCGGCGATGCTTCCACGGCCACGAGGTCGCCTTTTTCGAGCGGCAACCGGTTATCATTGCGGAAGTATCCCTTTCGTGTGTTTTTGAACTGCACTTCCACGAGGTCGGTCTGCTCCGCGTTACCGGGAATGTCCGCCAGATAGTCGTACGTGTTCAGCTGCTTGTCCTGCCTTCCGCACCCTTTGGCGCAGAATCCCCGCAGGCTGTTGTCTATTTTGAAGTCATTGTTCATTTTGTTGTTGTGGCTTGCGGCGCCATGTGCCGGCGTCTGTCCTTTTCTTCGTGGATAAACGCCGTTTCTGTCTGTCGCCGGTTATTGTATCAGCAGGACAATCATTTTCAGCGCGAAGTCAAAAAAGACCATCCTGGGGTTTACGTTGTGCTCGATGTCGCGTTGTGCCGCCGAGAGTTCTTCCATGATGCCGAAAACGTTCCGTTCGTTGATGAACCGGGCAAAGTTTTTCGAGAAGTCGGCTTCCTGCCGCGTCATGTAGTTGAGTTCGGGCCGCCGGAAGTTGTTTACGAAATTCTCCCTGACCAGCCGCTGCGCATATTCGAGGAAGTTTTTCTGCTTTTCCCTGCCCCACGTCGATACGCGCTCGGACCATTCGTGCATTTCCTTTATCTTGCGCAGGTAACTCAGGCGCATCAGCAACACGAACATATCGAAGAAGAGCGCCTTGTCCTCGTTGAAGTGAATCTCCTGCAGGGCCTTGACGTAATTGCCTGCGCAGAGCCGCGCCACGGTGCGGGCATCTTCGGGCTGCAGGGCGTTGCGCGTGGCGAGCGCCCCGGCCACTTCGTCGGTGCCGAGCGGGCGGAAAGCCACGCGGCGCGTGCGGCTCACGATGGTGGACAACAGGCGTTCGGGCCGATTGCTGACGAGCAGGAAAACCGTTTCGGCGGGCGGTTCCTCCAGAATCTTCAGCAATTTGTTGGCAGCCGCCTGGTTCATCAGTTCCGGCAGCCATATCACCATGACCTTGTAGCCACCTTGTCCCGCCTTAATGCTGAGTTTGCGCAGTATGGCATCGCTTTCGGCCACGCCGATGAGCGGCTGCTGGTTTTCCACCCCTATGCGTGCCAGCCACGCCGGCAGGTCAAAGTAGGGCGAGTCGTGCAGTTGGGCGCGCCACTCCCCGATGTACTGGTCGCTGACAGCGTCGCCGCTTTGTCCTTTCCGCTTGAATACGGGAAACACGAAGTGCAGGTCGGGGTGCACGAATCCGGCCGACATCCTGCAGCCCGCACATTCGCCGCAGGCCATCCCCTGCTTGGGCGCATGGCACAGCAGGGCCGAGGCGAAAGCCAGGGCCATAGGCAGTTTTCCGCAGCCTTCCGGTCCGCAGAACAGCTGGGCGTGGGGAACGTGTCCCTCTTCGAGCTGGCGGCGCAACAGGCTTTTTATTTCCTGCTGGCCGATGACGTCGTCGTAGTTCACCTGCTTGTGTGGTCGTTGTGGCGTCTGCCGCCATCCGGTCCGTGGTCCGTCCCGGCCGTGTGCGCGTGTGCGGCAGGCGTGTGGTTAGAAAATCCGTTTTGCAATCTCGACGATGCTGTCCACCGCCGACACCGTGTAGAAGTGCAGGCTGGGAACGCCGTGCGCCATCAGTTCGCGGCATTGTTCCACGCACCATTCGATGCCCAGCGCGCGGGCCTCGTCGTCGGTCTTGCACTTCACGGCCTCGCGGGCCAGTTCCGGCGGGAAGTCGCAGTGGAAAGTCTTGGGCACGGTGGCCAGTTGCGAAAGTTTGGTCAGCGGTTTGATGCCGGGAATGACGGGTACGGAGATGCCCTCGGCGCGTGCGCGTTCCACAAATCGGAAATAGGCCTTGTTGTCGTAGAACAGTTGTGTCACCCCGTATTCCGCTCCCAGCTCCACCTTGCGTTTGAACCACTGCATGTCGGTTTCCATGTTGAGCGCCTCTTCGTGTTTCTCGGGATAGCAGGCCACGCCGTAGCTGAACGGCTGTCCGGGCACTTTCACGGGCGACCCGTCGATGAATTCCCCCGCGTTGAAGCGGTTGATCTGTTCCTGCAGCTCCGTGGTGTGCGAATAGCCGTCGGGAGTGGGCTTGAAGAAAGCGTCGTCGCGGGCCTTGTCGCCGCGCAGCACGAGCAGGTTCTCGATGCCGAGGAACTGGAGGTCGAGCAATACGTATTCGGTCTCCTCGCGCGTGAATCCGGAGCAGAGTATGTGCGGGACAACGGACACGTGAAATTCGTTCTGGATGGCGGCCGCCACGGCTACCGTCCCCGGCCGTCGGCGCAGCCGGATGCGTTGCGACAGTCCGTCGCCCATGTCCTTGTACACGTACTCCGAACGGTGCGTGGTGATGTTGATATATGAGGGCCCGAACTCGTTGAGGCGGCTGATGGTGCGCCGCAGGCCTTCGAATCCTGTCCCCTTGAGCGGGGGCAGCACTTCGAAGGAAAAGGCCGTTTCGGAACGGCTGCCTATGAGGTCGGTTATTTTCATGGGATACAATTCATTTACATGGGCAAAGTTACGGTAACTCGTGGGAAAGGCAAAATAAAATGGTCGCTTTTTATTTTGCCGTATGTAAGAAATGTGTAACTTTGTCGGCAGAACTTTGACATAACATATTAATAACAATTAAAACTTACGACAACATGGCTTACGTAATTAGTGACGACTGCATTGCCTGCGGCACATGTATCGACGAATGCCCCTCCGGCGCCATCTCCGAGGGCGAAAAGTACTCCATCGACCCTTCTGTGTGCGTTGATTGCGGCACTTGTGCCGATGTATGCCCCTCGGGCGCCATTGCTCCGGGCGAATAAGCCGCGACAGGCTTCCGCAAGGAAAATCCATAAAGAGGGAACGTTCGTCGTTCCCTCTTTTTTTGGCTCCGGGACCGCTTGCCGTACCGTCGGGCTGAAGGGCCGGAAATGATAGACACGTTCGTACGGGCGGGGGATTGGGATGTTCGGGACGGGAAAAAACATTTTCGGGGCGGGATGCCGTGTTGTAGGGACGCGATTCATCGCGTCCGCAAGGAGCATTTGGGATTTTATTCGATGTTTTATCCCGGCGGACGCGATGAATCGCGTCCCTACGTGCGACAATGATATGGCGATTTTAACACTTCTTGCTTTCGGGCGAAAAATGTTGTATATTTGCATTGCAGAAGTACGGGGGACGGCGTCAAACCGTCCCTTTTTCGTGCCCGCAGGCCCGTTTCAGGGGGAAACTGTCCCTATTATGGGAAAAACTACAAGCCATGTACGAAGAATTACATGGCTTGTAGTTCCGTCCGGCCCTGCATGTAGCGTTTCGTACATGGCATGTAGGCGGTCCGGAAAAGTGCAGAAAGGTTAAAAATGTTAATGTCGGGAATGCCGTTCGTGCCGGAATTTTGCCACCCAAGGCGTCGGCTTCATGCTTTCGCGGGACGTCTGCGGACAATACCCGTGTTTCTTCTTATTTCATACCTAAAAAAATGGAAAGTCACAGCCGAAACCATGACTTTCCATTCCCAAATATCAAACAATGTAGAGGATATTACTTCCTTTGTCTGTTTGGCGAGGCAAAATCCCCCTTAATTAAGACCCTCCGGGGGACCTTGCAACGCCCCTGCCGCATGTCGGCAGGTTTATGCCTTATTCGTCGGCGCTCCAGTAGTCGGAAGAGCCGAACATGCCGCCGTCTTTCTTGTTGGTCCAGCCGCTGTTTTCGACGCTGTTGTTACGGTCGTCCTTGTTGATGGCTACCTCGTCAATCGAGTTGGCCAACATGGATTCGGTAAAGAGGTTGATTTCCTCGATACGGGGTTGAATGTATTTCTTCATTTCGGATATGTTTCTTTTAGTGGAACACGGGTTCCGGTATGTTTCGGGTAAACCGGCAGCGCGGGACGCAACGCCGCACGCGCTGCCGGATTACATGGATTTGTCTCGGGACAGGTCCGCCTTTAGAGGATGACCTTCTTGCCGTTCACGATGTACAGGCCCTTGGAGAGCTTGTTCACGCGGCGGCCCTGCAGGTCGTAGACCACGGTGCCCTTGTTGCTGTCGGCCTTCACGCCGTCGATGCCGTTAGCCACGCCGCCGAAGTTGAACTTCAGGCCGTTGGCGGGATTCACACCGTCAAGCTCGCTTACGGGGATGTAGGCACTGTTGCTGCGGAGACCGGTGGAGCCGGTGGCAGGCAGGTAGAAACCTACTTTGGAGCTGCTTCCACCGATACCCAACACGAGTACATTGTCTGCCGTAATGTCTTCATTGAAAGCCTGAGCCATGTTCACACCCTTCAGGATGGCATCTGCCTGTGCCGTCTCGGAGACTTCGGGAAGGATATTCACTTTTGCGGTTTCGTTTCCGTCGATAAGGATCATGGCCGTGCCGGCAGGGATTACGCCGGTGGCTTCCGCCAGGTTCAGCACGCCGTTATCTTTGTCGATACCCTCTACTGTGTAGGCCTTCACGGTTTCTCCCTCAGCGATGCTGACGGCGAAGGGGAAGTGGGCCGTAGCGTAATACTTTTCGTCACCGCCGGCATTCAGCTTAACATAGAGGCTGGTAACGGGGATGCCGTACCAAGTGTCGCGGCTGTTCTTGAAATGTTCAGTTGCATTGGCACGACGCAGCAAAGCACCGTTATCATTGCAAGAGATAGGCATATCTTTGGCCTGCTGACCCGTACCGTTGTACTGCTGGGTCTTGATGAAGTGCTGACCGGCACCCAGGTTTACGAAGTATACCTTCGTGCCTTCATCATTTACCCGGAAATAAGCACCGGTTGAATAGCCGCCGGTCTCAAGTTTCTTTCCACTATTGATGTGAGTGACCTTGCGACCGATGGTCTTGCTGACACCTATATCTTCGCTACCGGTGTAACTATCGTCGCTGGACTCAGCTTGCGTAATCTGCCAAAGGGCATTGGCGTTGAAATATGTCATTTCAGCGCTGGCATCTCCAAGCCCGTAGTCAGCCAAAGCCGTGCTCAGATTTGTTTCGCCCTTATAATCGAGAACGTATGTATTTCCGCCGGCAGGAGCGTAGTTGCGCAGGTAATAATATTTGCTTTCGTCAAACTGGACAACGCCTTCTGCAGGCAGTTCCTTGATTCTACCAATAGCCTGCTTGTAGTCAGCCACAGTGCTGCCGGTGATGAGCGCACGTGCCTCTGCGGTAAGGCTGTGTACAGCATTGTAAGGAGCATTGAGGGCGCGTTCTTTCAGCAAATTGTAGGTATCCAGTTCGGAAGTGAACTTGATGTTGGAGCCCTTGTCGCTTGTACCGTCCTGCCATGTCACCATAAAGCCGGCACCTTGGAAGTTATTGATATATTTATTCGTACCTTTGGCTTTAATACCATAGTAAAGCGATCTTTCAGCCGCAGGAATTGCTGTATTTGTACTCTTTTCTATAATCCACTCATTGGTGATATAATTACCTTTGTCTGTAGCTAACAGCAACGGTTTGTTGTTGTCATTAACCGTAAGATACAGGGTTCCTTTTGTTTCAGTAGCGCCTTTGTTTACTATCTTAGCGTAATCAACCAGCGGGTTCGCACATACAAAGCCCCAGAACTTGTTATCGGTCAGTTTGGCAAAGGTTGCTCTGTCGATAGAGGGATACTTTTTAACGCTATTATACACACAATTGTCATCATATACGTGCATACGGCCGTTAAAAGTAAAGAAAGACACCCACTTGTCGCCCGTGGTCAGTCCGTCAAAGCTTGTGGCGAAAGGTACACCGGTCTCAGTATAGTTGATGGTGAGTGTCTGGTTTTCGGCATCCGTCACATTGTGTACTGCGCTGGCGGCATCGTATTCCAACAGGCCGTTGGATGCCAGGAAGCTGCGGATATCAAGATTGTTTCCTACGGGCAGTGTTATTGTAGCCTCGTATGAAGCCTCGCTCTCGCCTGTTTTCACTCCCTGGACCTTAACATTGACATATTTTGTGCTTCCATCCATGAGTTTGAACTCTACAGCTTCGTTTTCAGGAGCATTTGACCACAACTCATGTCCATCCACATGGTCGAGACTACCCAAAAAGCGTCTGTCATTGCTGGCAAAACTAGGGTTACTCAGTCTGATATCAAATTCTCCCTTTGAAGCATCGAACTTTCTCTCGACTGTCCAGGCATAGCTGGAATTGTCGGCACTCACCGTGGTATTTGCATTATTCGCGCCCAAGTACAGGGGAGTTTCATCCGTAGTATAAACCAACCACTTACCCTCATCCGTTCTTGTTATCTTGCACTTCTCGGGAGTAGAAGTAGTAGTAGCCAGGGTATTTTTCAACTTCGTAAGGCTTAAATATACGCTGTGTGTCTTATCAAAGACATAATATTCACGTCCACTCATGGGAGCCAATGTCAGCACCCAGCCGGTACCGGTATCATTCGATGCTTGCGTACCATAAAAGCCGGCGGAAGTATTCGAATCCGGACCGTAATACCAGTTCATATACTGTCCGGCTAAGTTTCCTTCCGAATTATAGGTTCGCAACTGATAACCTCTGTAGGACTTACCTTGTATAGTCGTGGAGGTAATCTTCCACATCTTTGCAGAAGCCTTTTCTACGAGGGAGACCTTATTAGTTCCTTGACTAATACTGGTATCGTCATAACCCAGCCACTTGTTTTCACCGGTAGCATCGACACTCATAATCGTGTAAGTGTCGTCCTTGCCATCAACGGCAAAAAATGCGAAACGACCGGGATTATTGCCGGTTTTAGTAATGGCTGCGGTACCTGCATCCATCAACACGGCATTACCATTTGCAATGTAATACACAAACTCCGGCGAGTCCGCAGACGTAGATGGCTGCAGCGTCACCGATTGTGCCCATGCCCCTACCGCCGTCAGCAGAAGGGCGAGAAAAGAAAAGGTAATTTTTCTCATTGTCACTTGTTTTTAGTTTATAATATATGGTTAAAAAATTCCGTGAAATCGTTCTTTTCTGTCGGGAGTATGGGGAGAGGAACCCGAACAAGTGTTTGAGTGTCTGTTGGGACGGCGGACAGCCTTTCGGCAAGGAGGGTAATTTTCTTTCTTCAGGCTTTCCGCGCCACGGAGGACGGTCGTCGGCATGTTTCCGCACGATTGTCCGTTCTCTTTTTCGGACGCAAATGTAAATATAATAGTTAAGAAATTACCCCCCCAATGTTAAAACATGTAAAGATGGCTTATTTTTCTGTCTTGAAGGGTCTCCGTCAGCCGTTTCCCGGACCTGCGTCGGAGTTCCGCCGACAGTTTTAACAATTGTCCACCGGTGATTTTAACACTTCTTGCTTTCGGGCGAAAAATGTTGTATATTTGCATTGCAGAAGTGTGGGGGACGGCGTCTGACCGTCCCTTTTTCGTATCCTTAGGCCCGTTTCAGGGGGAAACAGTCCCTATTATGGGAAAAACTACATGGCTTATAGGAAAAACTACAAGCCATGTAGGCGGAATTACATGGCTTGTAGTTTTGTCCGGCCCTGCATGTAGCGTTTCGTACATGGCATGTAGGCGGTCCGGAAATGTGCAGAAAGGTTAAAAATGTTAATGTCAGAGGCGGACAAAAGGCTGTCTCAACCCCGTAGGCGCACAAAAGCCGCTGCGCGGCCCGGGCCCGCCGCCGCTCAGAAGTCCATGTCGAAGGCGTCGGCATCGGCCAGTACGGGAAACTTGGCGCGGAAGCGGCGCAGGGCCTCAAGGTCGGGCTCGAACACCCGTGCCCCGTGCCCGCAGCCGAGGTCCGCTACCGTCCGCCCGTAGGCATCGATGGCCGCCGAACCGCCGTCGTAACGGCAGACGGGGTCTTCGCCCGTACGGTTTACGCCACAGACATAACATTGGTTCTCGATGGCGCGCGCACGCAGCAGCACGTCCCACGCAGCCCGCCGCGAGGCGGGCCAGGATGCCACGTAAAGGGCTACGTCGTAGTCGCCCCTGTTGCGCGAGAACACGGGAAAGCGCAGGTCGTAGCACGTGAGCAGCAGCAGACGCAGGCCGCCGGCGCAGACCACCGTGCGGCGCCGTCCGGGAACATAGTGCGCCGGTTCTCCGCCGTAGCCGAAGAGGTGGCGCTTGTCGTAAAAGTCGCACCGGCCGTCGGGGTGCACGAAGTAGAAGCGGTTGCGGAACCCGCCGTCCACGGGCGCGGCCAGCGAACCGGCCACGCAGCAGTTCCGCCCGCGGGCCTCGGCGTGCATCCATGCCAGGGCCTCGGCCGAAGCCGCCGCGGTGGCCGCGTCGGGTGCGGTGTCGAAGCCCGTGGCCCACATTTCGGGCAACACATACAGGTCGGCCGGGTGTTCCTCCATCAGCTTGCGCGCCGCTTCGACGTTGGCCGTGACGTCCTTCCAGCGGATATCGGTCTGTAACAGGGCTATTCTCATTGCTTTTCGTATAGGTGGATGGACAAAGATACTGCTTTTTTCCGTATCTTTGCATAAGATAGGCTGCATCTCGGCAATCTAAGCAAGCTTATTGCGCTCGATTTGCACTATCTTTGCATAAGATAGGCTGCATCTCGGCAATTTAAGCAAGCTTATTGCGCTCGATTTGCACTATCTTTGCGGCGAAAATAACCAATAAACCCACACATGGAAGAACTCATCCCTACGGTGCAGACCGTTTTCGACCACTTTCCCGAACTCACACCCGAGCAACGCGAACGCTTCGCGGCGCTCGACGCGCTCTACCGCGACTGGAACGCAAAAATCAACGTCATCTCGCGCAAGGACATCGACAATCTGTACACCCACCACGTGCTCCACTCGCTCGGCATCGCCAAGGCGGTGCGCTTCCGCCCCGGCACCGAACTCATGGACGTGGGCACGGGCGGCGGTTTCCCGGGCATACCGCTGGCCATCCTCTTCCCGGAATGCCGTTTCCACCTGGTGGACAGCATCGGCAAGAAGATACGCGTGGCCAACGCCGTTATCGAGGCCCTCGGACTGCAGAACGTGACGGCGGTCCACCGCAACGTGATGGAGGAAAAGGGGAAATTCGACTTTATCCTGTCACGCGGCGTCATGGACATCTCCGAACTGGCGCGACTGGTCCGCAAGAACGTGCACCACACGCAGCGCAACTCGCTGCCGAACGGCATCATCTGCCTGAAAGGCGGCGACCTGCAGCACGAACTGCGGCCCTTCCGCCACTCGTGCGACGTGTGGGACCTCGCGGACTACTTCAAGGACGAATTTTTCAAGACCAAAAAGGTGGTATACGTCTCCATCTGAAACCTAAGACCCTGACAGCCATGCTCAACATACAACGTTTCGTTTTCAATATGGTGGAAGAGAACACCTACGTCCTGTGGGACGACACGCTCGAGGCCGTCATCGTGGACTGCGGCGCCTTCCGCGAAGAAGAGCGCAAGGCCCTGGCGGACTTCATCGCGGACAAAGGGCTGACGGTGCGCCACCTGCTGCAGACGCACGGGCACTTCGACCACATCTTCGGCGCGGATTTCGTCTGCCGCACCTACGGCACGGGGCCGGAAATGGCGGCCGCGGAGCAGGAGAACTATGAACTGGCGGCCGAACGGATGCGTATGTTCATGCACCGCGCACTCCCGCTCGAGCTGCCGCCCGTGGCGCGCTACTTCCACGCGGGCGACACCGTCGGCTTCGGGCATCACACGCTCGAGGTGCTGGCCACACCCGGCCACACGCCCGGCGGCATCTGCTTCTACTGCAAGGACGAGGGCGTACTGCTGAGCGGCGACAGCCTGTTCCGCCACTCCATCGGCCGTTGCGACCTGCCCGGCGGCGACGAGCGCCTGCTCATCGACACCATCAGGGAGAACGTGATGACGCTGCCCGACGACGTGACGGTCCTGCCGGGCCACGGCGGCGCCACGACCGTGGGCGAAGAGCGCAACGGCAATCCCTACCTGCGCTGAAGCCTTATACCTTATAATATATAAGAAGGAAACAAGATGCGTCCCCGTTCCGCGGAAATCCGGAACGGGGACGCTCGTGTGTTTATCCCCGGAAATATGGCGCGGGACGGCACAAAAGACACCGCGCGCCCGGCGGACTTATTCGTTCACGTCGGGCAGGGTGGAATAGTCGCGGCTGTAGCGCAACATCTGCGCGTCATAGCTTTCGCCATAAGCCACCTTCACGTCCGTGATGCGGCCTTCGGCGTCGCGGACGGCGGTGTAGACGGGATTGATGAAGCCCTTGTAGGGCGAAAGCCGCAGCCGCTCGTAACGGGCCAGCACCTCCTTATGCAAATCCGGGTCCACGTTCACGGCGTATGCCTCGACCAGCGCGCGGGCCGCGTCATAGTCGCCCTCGCTCTTTATCCTCTGAATCTCGGCCAGCAGCTTTCCGAAGAGGGTGCGCAGGGCCGCGTAGTCATTGATGCGCACATAGGTTTTCCCCTTGCGCTTCACCATCTCCACGACCTTGTCCTGCCGGCCCTTTTCGTAGACCCAGCGCGCGATGAGCGCCCGGTTGCGCATGTGCGCCTCCTCGATGGTCATGCCGGGCTTGATACGTACGAGCTGCGTCATGAGGCCGTTCATCATGTAGGTGTAGTATTGCGACTTGTAGGCCTCGAGGTCGGGCGTCAGTCCCAGTTCCACGAGCTTCGGGTCGGCAATGTAGTACAAGCCGAACAGGTCTGCGCGCGCCTCCTCTATGGTCGAGCCGTAGGACTTCAGCGTATCGGGGTCGGTGCCGGGGAGCAGTCGTCCCGAACCGTGGCCCAGGCACTCGTGCAGGTCGGTGTGGAGGTCGTCGCAGGCATCCCCGTAGCGCGAGATGAGGGCGCGCGTCGCGTCGTCGATGACAAATTCGCGGTCCATGCCGTTGCCGTGCGCCGCACGTGCGTAGGCGGCGGTCAGGTTACCTATGGTGACGCTCTTCGAGCCGTACTCGCGGCGCACCCAGTCGGAGTTGGGCAGGTTGATGCCTATGGCCGTCGATGGATACAGGTCGCCCGCGAGGATGGCCGCGGTGATGACTTTGGCCGAGATGCCTTTGCACTCCGCCTTCTTGAAGCGTGCGTCCACGGGCGAGTTATCTTCGAACCACTGGGCGGCGGCCGAGAGTTTCTCGGTGCGGCGTGTGGCCTCCGTGTCCTTGAAGTTCACGATGCTCTCCCACGAGGCCTTCATGCCGAGCGGGTCGCCATAGCTCTCGGTGAAGCCGCAAACGAAGTCCACACGGCTTTCCGTGTCCTTCAGCCAGTGTATGCTGTAATTGTCGAAGGTGCGCAAGTCGCCCGTACGGTAGAACTCGACAAGGCGGTCCAGCACGGTCTGCTGCTCAGGTGTGCAGGCAAAGGGCCGCGCCTGCTTGAGACAGGCCACGATGCGCTCGATGGCGGGCGAGTACATGCCGCCCACGCGCCACACGCGCTCTGCCAGGTTGCCGAACTCGTCGCGTACGAGCCGGCTGTTCATGCCTGTCATGACGGGACGGGGGTCTGCCGCCGGCTTGCGCTGCATATAGAACTGCTCGGCCTCGGCCTGCGTGATGCCGGGCGCGTAATAGTTGGCGGCAGAGGTGAGGACGAGGTCATCGCCGGCCTTCTGGTTGGTGCGCATGGGCATGACCGAGGGGTCGAAGATGACGGGAAAAATTTCTTCGTCGAGGGTATAATCCAGTTCCCTGAGGGTGGCGCGCAGCCACGCCTCGCTGAATCCGGGTACGAACTTCTCGCTGCCGTAATGATGGTGGATGCCGGACGAGAACCATACGCGCTTGAGGTACTCGGTCAGGGCCAGGAAGTCCTTCGAGCCGCGGTCGCCCGCATAGCGCGTATATACGTTCTCGAGCATACGGCGTATGCGCAGGTTGTAGCGTCCGTTCTGGTCGAACAGGATGTCCCGTCCCTGCAGTGCGGCTTCCTGGAGGTAATAGATGAATGTCTTTTCGCGCAGCGACAGTTGTTCGAAGCCCTCCACACGGTAGCGGAGCATCTGGATGTCGGCAAACTGTTCGTCGGCGTACTCGAAGGCGCCGGTCTGTGCCGTGGCCTTGTCGGCCGCGCCCATGGCAGCGGCGGCGGTCAGCATGGTAGTCACGATTTTTGTCTTCATACGTTTGTTTTGATAGGGGATGAATGGCGCGCGACTCCGCGGTGCGGAATACGGGCGCCCTGCAAAGTTACGAAAAATACGGCGGATGCACAACCGCCAAGCCTCCCGCGCGGACGCAGGCCGCAGCCACGGCCCGACAAGCTGCGGACAGCCGGCACGACATTAACATTTTTAACTCCCGTTACCTTAATAAAGGTAAACAAAACGGGCTTGCGGATGCGTAGAAGGCATCTACGTGCGCGCGGACTGCTTCCAAGAAAAACGAAAAGGCATGTAGTTTTTCGCAAGATAGGGACAGTTTTTTCTACATGCACATGTAGTTCGGCCCATAACGGGCTTATTTACACGAAAAAAGGCGGTACGCAACCGCCTTCCTACATTTCTGTACTACAAAGATAAAACATTTTTCGCCCAAAAGCAAATTGTGTTAAAATCGCAATATCATTGTCGCACGTAGGGACGCGATTCATCGCGTCCGCAGGGATGTATATGGAATGAAATCCCCAAAGGTCCCCTGTGGACGCGATGAATCGCGTCCCTACACATGGCATTCCGCCCCGAAAATGAATTTTTCCGCCCATATCCCTACACTACGTTCCGTCAAAATAGGAGGCGGCTCGGAAAAGCCCGAGCAAACTTGGCTTTTCACTCGCCTTTGTGTATCTTTACATAAGATAAAATACGGCTCGGCCATGGCAAATACTAAAAACTGCGTTTTTAATTTGCCGCGGCACTCGCCTTTCGCTATCTTTACATAAGATAAAGGGCGGCTCGGCCGTGGCAAATACTAAAAACTGCGTTTTTAATTTGCCGCGGCACTCGCCTTTCGCTATCTTTGCACCATATACACACACATATAATATATAACGAAATGTACGACATACAGCTAAACGCCACAGGCACGCGCCACCTTGAGATTTCCGAGGAGAACCTCCGGACCATCCGCAAATACAGCCTCCTGAACGGGCTGGTAGACTCGACGGGATACGTCACCGAGGCTGTTCTCGACAAGCTGAAACTGAACATCCGCTCGCTCATCGCGCACTCCGCCGAGGATACGAAGGACTTGCTCGACCTCTGCATCGACGTCATCTATCACGACAAGATGAAGGCCTACGGACTGCGCAACCTCATCGCCGCCTACGAGGAGTGGAGCGCGCGACAGGAAAACACGGACGAGGCGTGAGCGCGACGGAACGGAGACTGACGGACTGGTTGCCCGTCACACGGCGCGAAATGGAACTGCGCGGGTGGGAACAGGCCGATGTGGTGCTGTTCTCGGCCGACGCCTACGTGGACCATCCCTCGTTCGGAGCGGCGGTCATCGGCCGCCTGCTCGAGGCGGAAGGCTACCGCGTGTGCATCGTGCCGCAGCCCGACTGGCACGGCGACTACCGCGACTTCCGGAAAATGGGGCGACCGCGCCTTTTCTTCGGCATAGCGCCGGGTTGCATGGATTCGATGGTGAACAAGTACACGGCCAACCGCCGCCTGCGCTCGGAAGACGCTTACAGCCCCGACGGACGGCACGACTTGCGCCCGGAATATCCGACGGTGGTCTACACACGCATCCTCAAGTCGCTCTTCCCCGACGTTCCCGTGGTGCTCGGCGGCATTGAGGCCTCGCTGCGGCGGCTCACACACTATGACTACTGGCAGGAACGGCTACGCAAGTGCATCTTGTGCGACAGCGGTGCCGACCTGATAGTATACGGCATGGGGGAACTGCCCATGACGGACCTCTGCCGCCTGTTGGAGGACAAACTGCTGCACGGACGGGAAGACCGGCAGGCCACGGCGGAGGAGTTCCGCAGCTTGTTGCGGAAATTTCCCGTGCGGCAGACGGTGGCACTCGAGAGGGAAGAGGACATCCCCGGCGGGATACGCGAGGACGACATCGTGCTGCACCCGCACGAGAGGTGCCTGGACGACCCGAAATGCCAGGCCGAGAACTTCCGCCACATCGAAGAGGAGAGCAACCGCCTCACGCCGCAGCGCATCCTGCAGGCCGTGGACGGGAAGTTCGCCGTGGTGACACCGCCCTACCCGCCCATGAGCACGGAACAGGTGGACCGCTCGTTCGACCTGCCTTATACGCGCCTGCCCCACCCCAAATACAACGGCAAACGCATACCTGCCTACGAGATGATCAAGTTCTCGGTGTGCCTGCACCGCGGATGCTTCGGCGGATGTGCCTTCTGCACCATCTCGGCCCACCAGGGGAAATTCATCATGAGCCGCTCGCGTGAAAGCATCCTGCGCGAGGTGGAACACATCACGCGGATGCCGGACTTCAAAGGCTATCTTTCGGACCTCGGAGGCCCTTCCGCCAACATGTATGCCATGCGCGGCAAGGACGAGGCCCTGTGCCGCCGCTGCCGCCGGCCTTCCTGCATCCACCCGGCCGTATGCCCGAACCTCAACGCCGACCACCGGCCCGCGTTGGAGATATACAGGGCGGTCGATGCCCTGCCCGGCGTGAAGAAAAGCTTCATCGGGAGCGGCGTACGCTACGACCTGCTGCTCCATGAATACAAGGACGAGAAGCTGCGCCGCGCGGCACGCGAATATACCCGCGAGCTGATTCTGCACCACGTGTCGGGACGGCTGAAGGTAGCCCCCGAACATACGGCCGACAACGTGCTCCGACTGATGCGGAAGCCGTCTTTCGGCCTGTTCCACGAGTTCAAGCGCGTCTTCGACCGCATCAACCGCGAGGCGGGCCTCAACCAGCAGCTCATTCCTTACTTCATCTCCTCGCATCCCGGCTGCCACGCCGAAGACATGGCCGAACTGGCCGCACAGACCAAGGACCTGGACTTCCGTCTGGAGCAGGTACAGGACTTCACGCCCACGCCGATGACCGTAGCCACCGAGGCATGGTGCACGGGATACCATCCCTACACGCTCGAAAAGGTGTTCTCGGCCAAGACCCCGGCCGAAAAGCTGCGCCAGCGCATGTTCTTCTTCTGGTACAAGCCCGAAGAGCGGCCGAGAATCATGGCCGAACTGCGGCGCATGGGCAGGGAGGACCTCATGGAAAAGCTGTACGGACACGCGGAAGCACGGCCGGCGGCACGGAATGCCCGGACCGGCGAACGTATCCCGCAGGCCGGCGGAAGACAACACGGGACAGGACGGAACACCACGGGACACCGCGACACGTTTCACGGACAGAAGGGAACTTTCCACGGACAAAAGGGGACTTTCAACGGACAAACGGGAGCGCAGGCCGCTTCCGCGCCTGTCCGGAAGCGGAAGAAGCACTGACACCGCGGGCGTTTCCTTACCCGAAACGCACCCGACGGGACTTCACACAAAGACAGGAACCTCCGGAACGGTTCCTGCCTTTTTTTCTACAGACCTCTCCTTATATATAATGGTGTGGTCCGCCCGTGGCACGGACTCCGGCTTTCGTACATCCGGAGAAACGACCTTTTCCCCGGACAAAAAATCCCCCGCAAGGCCGATGCCCTGCGGGGGATGTATATCGGGATGTTCCTCTTCCGTGAGGAACGCCGTTTCAGAAGGGACGGATGCCGGCGCAGGCCGCAGCAAACACGGCAGACACCTGCACGGAGCTACCCACGGCCTCAGTGACGGTTCTTCCAGGAGACTTTGCTTTCCCCGTAGCCGTAACCATATCCGTACCCATAGCCATAGCCATATCCGTAACCGTAGCCGTAGCCCATCTTCTTGTGGGTGTCGTTCAGGACGAGGCACATGTTACGCAATTGCTTCGACTTGTATATCTTCTCCAGCTCGGGCAGGTACTCGGCCACCTGTACGCCCATGCGGATGACGAACAAGGTAAGGTCGGCCACGCGGTCCACGATGTGCGCGTCGGCTACCGCGAGGAGCGGTGTCGTGTCTATGATGACATAGTCGTACTCAGCCTTGGCCCTGTCAATCAGTTCATCGAGCTTCTCTGACATAAGCAGCTCGGCAGGATTGGGAGGAAGCTGTCCGGCCGGCAGGAAGTCCACGCCCGGCGCGACGCCGTCCTTGATAATGATGTCCTGCAACGCCACTTCGTTCTCCTCGTCGTTGAGATAGGCCACCAGACCCGGCGTCCGGCCGAACATGGCCCCCAAGGTGCGCTTGCGGATGTCGGCGTCGATGAGCAGTACATGCTTGTCGGCCAGTCCGAGCGTTGCGGAGAGGTTGGTGGAGATAAAGCTTTTTCCCTGTCCCGGCGTCGTAGAGGTCACGACAAATACTTTCGCGCTGTGGCGGATGAAGTCCAGCTGATGGCGCAAGACACGCAGGTTCTCGACAATGGGGGTTGCGATGTCGCTCTCGGAGATGATGCGCCGCTTGCCCTCGAATTCCCAGCGAATAACCTCGCCCACGATGGGAATTGTCGTGGCGGCCTCAACCTCCTTGCGCGTCTTGACGGTGACGTCGAGCATGTTGCGCAGCCATATAATCAGGACCGGAATGAGCAGGCCTATGACAAAACTGATGAGCACTATCAGCAGGCGTCGCGGACTGATGGGAGAAGAACTTCCCATAGGTTCCTCGACGATGCGCACGTTGGCTTCGTTGATTGCCATCTGGAGTGCGACCTCCTCCCGCTTGTTCAGCAGGTACGTGTAGAGGGCTTCTTTCAACTCCTGCTGGCGTTTGATGTCGAGTCCCTGTTTTTCGGTTTCGGGAACGCCTCCCACTTTTCCGTTGATGGCGGCCTCGTTGGCGCGTGCGCTGCGCAGTTCCAGTTCGACGGAACGTACGTAGCTGTTCAATGAGGAGCGGATGGAAGCGCGCAGGGCGTTGAGTTGCTTATCGAGTTCGCGGACGGCCGGGGAGTTCTCGTTCGAGTTGTCACGCATACGGTTGCGCTCGAACATCGTGGAGTTGTATTCCGTTATCTGCGGCATGAACGAGGCATTGGCCATTGCGAGCATGGGTATGACCTCGTTGTCGTTGCTGTGGTTCTGGAGGAATTCCTTCAGATAGTCGGCTACGGTCAGCTGGGTCTCGAGGTCGAGCGTCCTTCTCTTTGCCTCGGTGCTCTGGGTGGCATATTGCTGCGCGCTCTGCTGGAAGTCGATAATCTGGTTGTCCCGTTTGAACGCGGCCATGCGGTTTTCGACCTGGCTCAGTTCCTCGCCGATGAGGCGGAGACGCTCGTCCACGAACTTGGCCGTACCGTTGGCCATGCGGTTCTTGTTTTCGACGACATCACGCTTGTAGGCGTTGAACAATTCGTCGAGGAAGTCTTCCGCACGGTCGGGATTGACGTCCTCGCATACCAGTACGATGAGCGAACTCTCCTTGTCGTACTCCGTGGCCATGAAGTTACTGCGGTATTTCGCGGTGGCCATTTTCTTGGAGATACGGCTGACGGTGACGTTGTGTCCTTTCGGGAACACGTCATAGGCGGCGTCGCGCACCAGACGCAGCGTTCCGGCCGGCGTCTTGCGCACGTCGTTGGCCTTCATGCTGACGGTCACGTCGTGCTCCACCTTTTCGCGGTCGGCATACGTGACAAAGTTGTGCAAGGTGAACGTTCCGTCCTCTTCCACCCTTACGTCGAAGAAGGCAGGTCCGTTGAACTTGTCCTTGAACTGCACCTCGAACGGGCGGTCACGGTAGAGCGCGATTTCGTGCATCTTTTCCGTCATCGTATAGTCTATGTCGAGCTGCAGGCTGTCCACGACGCGCTCTATCAGGCGATACGAAGAAAGGATAAAGATTTCGTTGGTCAGGTTGTCGCCTACACTGATGCCGTTGAGTTCCAGCAGGGCGTTCATATTACCTCCGCGGCCGCGCGAGCGCATAGAGCCGCTACCGCCGCCGGCATCCTCGATGAGCATCGTGGACTGCCGCTGATAGACACGCGGCTGGCATTGCTGATAGAAGAAGCCCGCGCCGACACACAGTACGACGGACAAGGCAAACCACATCCAGTTGGCCAGAAATTCACGGATACAGGCACGCAACAGAGGAATCAGTTGCATTTCCTCTTCTTTCTCCATATTGGGGATCGTCACATTCTCCATATAATAAATGATATAAGCGTTTTACTCCATACGCGGCTTTTCACCTCTTCTAAAAAGCACCGCCGCACTTCTTCATCCGTCGCGAAGCGGACGCATACGGACATCTTTTCCGTGCAAAGTTACTATATTTTTCAATTTGTGTAATCTTTTTTGGATTGGTTTTTATCTTTTTTGTCCTTTCTACCCGCATTTCACTCTTTTATAGGAAGAAAAATCCGTGGCAAACAGGATAAACCGGGATTTGTCCTGCAGAAAAAAGGAGGAAAACGGGTGCCGACGCACCTTGGACATTAACATTTTTAACTTTTCTACACTTTCGGCGCGGCGTACATGGCTTGTAATTTTCGGTACATTGGGGGAGAGTTTTAACTACAAGCCATGTAGTTTTTCCTAAAAGGCACTTACGAAAACCTATTCCTATGATAGTTTTGCCCGAAAACAGGCTTACAAACACGAAAAAGGGACGGTTTCAGGCCGTCCCCACGCTTCCGCAGTACAAAGATACGACATTTTTCGCCCGAAAGCAAATTGTGTTAAAATCGCAATATCATTGTCGCACGTATCCCCGCACAACATCGCATCCGCCGGGATATACATGGAATGAAATCCCCTATGCCCCCTGCGGACGCGATGAATCGCGTCCCTACACACACGGCATCCCGCCCCGCCATACGCGCGACGCACGGGCAAAATAAGTATTGCGGACCGTAACCGGTTTGGGAGAAATGCCTTATCTTTGCAGTATGAACACACCGGCCATTCTGATTATCTACACAGGCGGGACCATCGGCATGATTGAGAATCCCGAAACGGGAGCCCTCGAGAATTTCGACTTCAGCCACTTCCGCAGGTATGTACCCGAACTGAAACGGTTCAATTACCGGATAGACGCGATTACGTTCTCGCCGCCCATCGACTCGAGCGACATGGAGCCGAAGTACTGGGTGAAGATGGCGCGCATCATCAGCGAGGAGTATGACCGCTACGACGGTTTTGTCGTCCTGCACGGCACGGACACGATGGCCTTCACGGCTTCCGCGCTGAGTTTCATGCTCGAGAACTTGGGCAAACCTGTCATCGTCACCGGCTCGCAACTGCCCATAGGACAGCTCAGGACGGACGGTAAGGAAAACTTGCTGACCAGCATCGAAATCGCAGCCGCACGCAACGCCGACGGAGAGCCCGAGGTGCCGGAAGTCTGCATATTCTTCGAGAACCGGCTGATGCGGGGAAACCGCACGACCAAAATCAACTCGGAAGGCTTCAACGCTTTCCGTTCCTACAACCTGCCGTCGCTGGCGCACGCGGGCATACACATCAAGTACGAGACCCACCTCATACGCCGGCCGGACCCCGCGCGACCCTTCCGTCCGCACTTCCTGCTGGACAACAACATCATCATCCTCACGCTATTCCCGGGCATACGCAAGGAGTTCGTGGAGTCCGTGCTGCACATGGAGGGACTGAAGGCCGTCATCCTCAAGACCTACGGTTCGGGAAACGCGCCGCAGAAACCGTGGCTCATCGAAAAGCTGAAACAACTGGACGCCCGCGGCGTCATACTCGTGAACATCACGCAATGCTCAAAGGGTACGGTCGAAATGAGCCGCTACGAGACGGGCCTGCAACTGTTGCAGGCGGGCGCGGTGAACGGCTACGACAGCACAATGGAGAGCATGGTGACCAAACTCATGTTCCTGCTCGGGCACGGATACGACAAACGGCGCATCATCGAGCTGATGAACACCAGCATCGCCGGCGAAATCACCATCCAGCACCAGCCATGAGACACTTCGCCGACATCCGCGCACTGGCGTCGCAGGCCTTGGCGGCCGCACGGCAGATGTTCGTTCTGTTTTTCCCCGCATTCCTGTTTCCGGCAGCGGTCCTGCTCGTGCCCGCAGCCTGCGCGCCGGCCACATCGGTCGGTCCGGCGACGATGGAACACGCCTCGCTGCTGCGCATCGAACGGGCCGACAGTTTTACCCGGGTGGAAGTGCTCGATGCCTGGCATCCCGGCCGCACGTCGCAGGTCTACGTCCTTGTTCCCGGGGACGCGCCGCTGCCGGAACGGCTGCCCGAGGGCACATTGCTGCGCACCCCGCTGCGACGGGCCATAGCGTGCTCGGCCGTACATGCCGGACTGCTGGCCGACCTCGGCCGGCTTGGCTCGGTGGCCGGCATCTGCGACGCACGCTATGTCTGCCGCGAGGACCTGCGCGCCGCCCTGGCCGCCGGAAGCCCCGCCGACGCGGGCTCATCGGTGACCCCCGACGTGGAACGGCTCGTGGCCCTACGCCCGGATGCCATCCTCGTATCCCCCTTCGAGAACGCCGGACACGGCACAATGGCGGCTGCGGGCGCACCGCTCGTGGAATGCGCCGACTACATGGAGACCTCCGCGCTGGGACGCGCCGAATGGATGAAATTCTTCGGCCTGCTGTTCGGCTGCGAAAGCCGCACCGACTCCTTATATAATACGGTATGTGCCGCCTACGACTCGCTCTGCGACGTCGCGGCGTCGGCCAAGAGCCGTCCCACGCTGATGTGCGACCGGAAGGAAGGCGCGATATGGTACGTGCCGGGCGGACAGAGCTACCTGGGCCGCATCTACGCCGACGCAGGCGCACAATACCTGTTTGCCGACCGTGCGGAGAGCGGCTCCGTCCCGCTGTCCTTCGAGGAAGTTTTCCGGACGGCGCGCGACGCGGATGTATGGTTCGTGAAATATGGCGCGGCAGCAGGCCTCACCTACAACGCCCTGGCCGGCGACTTCGCCCCTTACCGCGACTTCAGGCCGTGGCGCACGCGGCGCATCTACGGTTGCAACACTTACGCCATGCCCTACTACGAGACCGTACCTTTCCGCCCCGACCTGCTGTTGCGCGATGTCGTGAAAATCATGCACCCGGAACTGCTGCCCGGCCACACCCTGCGCTTTTACACCCCGCTATGAACCTGCCCGCATCCCTACAACGCACTGTACCGTCACTGCACCGGCTGCCCCTGTTGCTGCTGCCGGTGCTGTCGGCCGCCGTCCTGCTGTGGGGCAGCGTGCCGGTCAGTGCGGCCGACGTGTGGGACGCGCTTTGCGGCAACGCGGACGCCGCGGATTCGGCGGGCGCATACATCGTACTGCACGCCCGCCTGCCCCAGCTTTGGGGCGCGGTGCTGTGCGGAAGCGCCCTCTCGGCGGCCGGACTCGTCATGCAGACGGTCTTTGCCAATCCGCTGGCCGACCCTTCCCTGCTGGGGGTAAACTCGGGAGCGGGACTGGGCGCGGCCTGTGCCCTGTTGCTGACGGGATGGACGTTCGCCGCCGGTGGGTTCGCCCTTTCGGGCTACCTTTTCGTCATGTTGTCGGCCCTGGCCGGCGCCCTGGCCGTCATTTTCCTGCTGACCGTCTGCTCGGCCCTGCTCCCGGGCCGCCTGCACCTGCTGGTGGCCGGCGTGATGCTCAGCTTCGCGGTCTCTTCCCTCATCTCCGTACTCAACAGCCTGTCCACGGCACAGGGTGTCCGCAGCTTTGTCATCTGGGGCATGGGCGACTTCTCGGGCGTGACGCCCGAACGGTTGCCGGTGTTCGGAACGGGCATCGCCGGCGGGCTTTTACTCCTTATTATATATATAAAGCCGCTCGACGCCCTGCTGCTGGGTGAGACCTATGCCCGCAACTTAGGCATCCGCGTGCGGCATTCGCGCACCATGCTGCTGGTTGCCGCCGGCCTGCTCTGCGCCGTGCCCACCGCCCTCTGCGGCCCTATATCCTTCATCGGCATCGCCGCCCCCCACGTGGCACGCCTGACCTCGCGCACCGCAGGCCACGCCCGCCTGTTGCCGGCATCGGTGCTCTGGGGAGCCGACTTCGCGCTGCTGGCGGCCATTCTGACACGACTGCCCGGCGGACAGGTGCTGCCGCTCAACGCCGTGACGCCCTTGCTCGGCGTTCCGGTGGTCTTCTACCTGCTGCTGCGCCGGCGCAACTGACTTCCGGTTTTTTCCGGAAGGAAGAAAAGAACGCCCGACGGACTTAATAAATCTAAAAACCGGCCCAAGGTGGATGATTTGACGGATTTATGACTATTTTTGCGCCGCGAAGTCTGCCCGAAAAGATGGAAAAAGCGGAATTAATTTGGCGTTTCGCCCGTCTTGGCGTAACTTTGCATCCGGTATATACTATTCTTTTGCTACATAAAAGGCTCATGAAGAAAACGAACTTAACCCTGTTGCTTGTCGGGTTGCTTGCGGTGCTGTCCGTGACGGCGTCGTGCAATACGGACGACGAGCAGGGAATCACTGCCTCGGGCGACTGCATCATAACCTCGGCGACACTCGGCGTGCTCAAACGTATCATGCACACCAAGGACAAGGCCGGCAACGACAGTGTCTACGAGGCGAACGTCACAGGCTCTTATTATCCCTTGCACATCGACCAGCTGGGCTGCCGGATATTCAACACCGACTCGTTGCCCGTGGGCACCGACCTGCGGAGAACGGTCTTCACGGCACTCAACTCGCAGGGAAACGTCGGCATACGCTCGCTCGTGACGAATACCGATACCATATTCAGCAAGACCGACAGTACCGATTGCTCCGTAGACCGTCTGCTGACCGTCTACGCCACCGACGGGGTGTCGCGCCGCACTTATACGCTCTCGCTGTGCGCACACCGGGAAGAGGCCGACTCGTTCGTGTGGAAACAGATGTGCACGAACGACGCCCAACTGGCGCGGCTGACACCCGGACACCGCACCTTCGTGACCGACGGACGCATCCGCGTGTTCGGGAACATGGACGGCAACGCCGTAGTCGTGTCCGCGCCGGTCGAAAACCCTACACTGTGGACGACAACCGCGCTGACCGACGGGCCGGATGCCGGAACGGTGCACCGGTTTGAGGACCGCTTCATCGCACTTGCCGGCGGACGCATCGTCACGTCGGACGACGGGGAGACCTGGACCGGCAACGGCAGCAGTTTCAGTCCGGACGGAATCGCGGGCGCGGCGACCAACCGCATCTATGCCGTGAAGGATGGCCAATTCTATGCCTCGTCCGACGGCGTGACATGGACGGCCGAGGAAGCGGACGATGCGGAACAGGTTCCCGCAAGCGGAGCTGTGGGCATCACGCTGGCATCTGCCACCGACAACACTTTCGAAAACATCCTCGTCGTGGGACGCAACGCAGCCGGAGCGCCTGTCGTATGGTGCAAGGACATCGACCTGTCCGGCGGAATCGCCTTTGCATGGAACTATCTGCCGCCCGTGACGGACGAGGCTTTCCATTGTCCGGCGCTCACCGCACCTTCGCTCATCGTTTACGACCGGGCCGCGCTGCTGACGGGCAATACGGCCGACGGAAAAGCGGCCGCCCTCTACCTGAGCCGCGACAACGGACGGACATGGAGCACGGCCGACTTCAGCAACCCGCTGAAAGGAAGCACGGCCGGCATATCGATGGCCGTGGATGCGGAACAATTCATCTGGATCATCGGAGGCGGACAAGTTTGGCGCGGACGCCTCAACCGTCTGGGCTGGGAAAACAACTCCGGCGCATTCGAATAAACAAACAACACGGGTCCGGCGGCGCGGTCGTGCTTTCCCGGAGAAAAGACCACGCAACCGGTGCCGACGACACCGCAACGGAACATGGACAGAAAGGCGACACACGGACAAAGCCACCGTCTGCAAAGGATGGCAACGGAGAAGCACTGCGGCACACGCAGGATGCTCCCGCTGATTATCGTGTTCGCCTTGCTCCTCACACCGGGACGGGCGCAGGACGAGACAGAATACCGAATGGAAATGGGAGCGGCGGCAGGCTTGAACTTCAGTCTGAACGACGCCAACTCCAAGTTCTACGGCGATGCCGGAGCGGCCGGCGGATTGCTACTCCGTTTCCTGCTCAACCCCCGCATGGCCGTGAAGGCAAGTGCCACCTACGCCAAACTAAGCGGCAGCACGGCCGGCATGAACAACTTCTATCCGGCACAACCCGACGTCGCGGGAAACCAAAGGCTGGACTTCAAGGTGGATGGCGCGGTCTACGACATCAGTGCGATTTACGAACTGCACTTCCTGCCCTATGGATTCGTCAGCGGATACCAGGGCTTTCACCGCTTAGTACCTTACATACAGATGGGCCTCGGCTTCACGTATTCCGACGCGGGCAAGGCGGCAACGGTAAATATCCCCGTCGGCGTCGGAGTGAAGTATAAAATAGGACCGAGACTGAACCTCGGGCTCGAATGGCGGATGCACTTCACGCCCAGCGACAAGCTGGAAGGACTGGAAGCCCCGCTCGGCATCAAGTCCTCGGCATTCAGAAACAAGGACCACTATTCCTTCACGCTGCTGACGCTGACTTATGACATCTCTCCCCGTTGCCCGAACTGTAACAAGGACTGAAACAGAACGCGGAACGGACCTGACGTCACCTAAAACAGAGTAAAAATGGACGACACCAATAACATACAGACAAACATAGCCGAACGGGTGGAGCGGCTGAAGCGCATCCCCGCACACGTGGCCATCATCATGGACGGAAACGGCAGATGGGCCAAAGCAAGGGGACTGAACCGCAGCATGGGACACCAGCAGGGTGTGGAAACCGTGAGGAACATCACGACTTTCGCCTCGCAAATCGGCATCAAATACCTGACACTCTACACTTTCTCCACAGAAAACTGGAACAGACCCGTGGCAGAGGTGTCGGCACTCATGTCGCTTATCCTCACCGCAATGGAAGAGGAACTTTTCATGAAGAACAATGTCCGCATGAGGCTGATAGGCGACATCGAACGGCTGCCCGAGGAAGTGCGGGACGCCATCCTCAGACTGCAGGAACGCACGTCGGTGAACACCGGCATGACGATGGTCATCGCTCTGAGCTATTCTTCGAAATGGGAAATCACGGAAGCAGTGCGCAGCCTGGCGACAAGAGTGGCCGAAGGCAGTCTCCGGCCCGAAGACATTACCGAAAAGGACATTGACAAGGCTCTCTCGACGGCGTTCATGCCCGACCCCGACCTGCTGATACGGACCGGCGGAGAACTGCGCCTGAGCAACTACCTGCTTTGGCAGTGCGCGTACTCGGAACTTTACTTCTGCGACACTTTCTGGCCCGATTTCGACACCGCAGCCTTCTGTGACGCACTCGAAGAATACCAAAACCGGGAACGACGCTACGGGAAAACCGGCGAACAAGTGGCCGAGGCCTAAACACAAGGCACACAGAAACGACCGGAAGCCACCAACGCCCACCAAACGGAGATAAAAAAGAACATCCAACACACGAAATGAAACATTGTAGCCGAATCATTCTGACCGCGATACTGGCCCTCACAGCCACACACCTGTATGCACAGCAAGAAATACAGGACAAGCCCGACATCAACTATACGCAGGACCGCGTACGCTATATCCTCGGCGGACTGACCGTAGACGGCGGAAAAGAATATGACGAGGAATTGCTGCTTGGCATATCCGGACTGACCGTAGGAAAGGTCTACGACGTACCGGGCGAGGAAATCAGCGAGGCAGTGCGCCGCTACATGCGACAGAAACTGTTCTCGAACGTCCGGATTGAAGCGGACAGCATCGTTGGCGGCAAGATTTACCTTCACGTCTACCTGACACCGCAACCGAAAGTATCGAGCATAAACTTCTCGGGCGTGAAGAAGTCGGAACGTGAGGACATAGAAAAACGGCTCGGGCTGCAAACGGGAAGCCAGATTACGCCCGACATGACCGACCGCGCGAAAATCCACATCAAACGCTATTTTGAGGAAAAGGGATTCAAGAATGCCAACGTCGAAATCGTACAACGCGAAGACGTAACAGGCGACAACCGTGTGCTGCTTGACGTGAACATCACGAAAAACGAGAAGATAAAGGTAAAGAAGATATTCATCACCGGCATCGACCCCAAGCAAACGGGCAAACTCAAGCGGGCCATGAAGAAGACACGCGAGAAAAACTTCCGCAACATTCTCCGTTCGAAAAAGTTCCTGCCCGAAAAATACGATGAGGACAAAGGTTTCCTCATCGACAAGCTCAACGCGTGGGGCTATCGCGATGCCTTGATTCGCAAAGACAGTGTCGCGACGGTGGACGACGCACATGTGAACATCTATATAGACATGTACCAGGGACGGAAATACTACCTGCGCAACGTAGACTGGGTGGGCAACACGGTATATAGCTCCGACATTCTGGAACATGTGCTCAAAATGAAAAAAGGCGACGTCTACGACCAAAGTCTCCTGAACAAACGCTTGCGTGAGGACGACGATGCCATCGGCAACATGTATTATAACAACGGCTACGTCTTTTACAACCTCGACCCTGTGGAGATTAACGTGGACGGAGACTCCATCGACCTCGAAATGCGTATACGGGAAGACCGACAGGCAACGCTCAACCACATCCGCATCGCGGGCAACGACCGCGTTTACGAGAACGTCATCCGACGTGAGCTCTATACCAAACCGGGCGACCTCTTTTCCATGGACGCCATCAAGCGTACCGTGATGGAACTGGCCAACATGAACCAGTTCGACCCCGAGGCCTTGCAGTCCGAACTCTTCAAGAACATCAAACCGGACCACGCCAGCGGAACCGTAGACATCACCTACCCGCTCGTAACCAAGGGTGGCGACCAAGTGGAACTGTCGGCCGGATGGGGACAAACGGGCATCGTGGGACGTCTCGGACTGAAATTCACGAATTTCTCCGTGCAAAACTTGTTCGGCAAAGGGGCAAAACGTGCCGGATTCATACCTCAGGGCGACGGACAGACACTCTCGCTCAGCGGACAGACGAACGGAACCTATTACCAGAGTTATTCGCTCTCGTTCCTCGACCCTTGGTTCGGCGGAAAGCGGCCCACGCAGTTTTCCTTCTCCATTTTTTATTCGAAGCAGAGCGATGTGAACTCCAGTTACTACAATAATTACAACAACATCTACAATTATTATTACAGCTACGGCACAAACAACAGCTATTACAACTATTCGAACTACTACGACCCCGACAAATACGTCAAGCAGTTCGGTCTGTCCATCGGTTTCGGCAAACGCCTGCGCTGGCCCGACGACTACTTCATGGTCATGGCCGAGTTGTCGTACACACGATACATATTGAAGAACTGGCAATACTTCCTCATCACCGACGGCCACTGCAACAACATCAATCTGGCCCTGACACTGAGCCGTTCCTCGACAAACCATCCCTTCTACCCCACACGTGGTTCGGAATTCGCGGCCACTGTGGCGTTCACTCCCCCTTATTCGCTCTGGGACGGCAAGGATTACCGCAACTTGGCTACGAACTATCAGAGTGCATCCTATCAGCGTGAAGCGCAAGAGAAGTACAGCTGGATTGAATACCACAAGTGGAAAATGAAATTCCGCACCTTCACTGCACTGACCGGCGGGATGAAGGCACCTGTCCTCATGACCCGCGCCGAATTCGGCATACTCGGTTCGTACAACCGCTATAAGAAGTCGCCCTTCGAGACCTACTACGTGGGCGGAGACGGCATGTCGGGCTATTCGACCGGATATGCCACCGAAACCATCGGCCTGCGCGGTTATGACAACGGCTCGCTGGCAGGCAACAACGGCAGCAACGCCTACGCTTACAGCCGCATGACGCTCGAATTGCGCTATCCTCTGATGCTCGAGACCTCCACCAGCATGTACGCACATGCCTTTGTCGAAGGCGGAAACGCATGGGCAGACGTCAAGAAGTTCAATCCTTTCAACATGAAACGCTCGGCCGGTTTCGGTGTACGTATCTTGTTGCCGATGGTAGGCCTCATGGGCATCGACTGGGCCTACGGTTTCCAAAAGAACATCAACGGCATACGCGCCGGCGGCTCGCAGTTCCACTTCATCATCGGTCAGGAATTTTAATCTATAATCCTTATGAATATGAAAAAGATTATTGCATTGGCGGCCTTGCTCTTAAGTATGACAGCCGGAGTATCCGCCCAGAAGTTCGCACTTATCGACATGGAATACATCATGAGCAACATACCCGCCTACGAAAGGGCAAACGAACAGCTCAACCAGGTATCCAAGAAATGGCAGGCCGAAGTCGAGGCGCTCGACAACAGCGCCCGCACGCTCTATAAGAATTATCAGAACGAAGTGGTCTTTCTCTCGGAAGCCCAAAAGAAGGAACGCGAGCAGGCCATCGTGGACAAGGAAAAGGAAGCAGCCGAGTTGAAGAAGAAATACTTCGGCCCGGAAGGAGAACTTTACAAGAAACGCACCGCTCTCATAGAGCCTATCCAGGACGAGATATACAACGCCGTCAAAGGCATCGCGCAAAGCAAGGGTTTCCAGCTCATACTTGACCGTGCCTCAGACAACGGCATCATTTTCGCCTCACCCGCCATCGACATAAGCAATGAAGTGCTGTCTAAGTTAGGCTATTCCAATTAATTTGCTTAACTTTGTCGCCTTGAAATAGTACATACAAAAAAATAAAGACAATGATTAAGAAACTTTTAATGCTGGTGCTTTTCGTCGCACCTATGAGCCTCGCCGCACAGAAGTTCGCTCACTTCGATTACACCCTCGTCATGCAATCCATGCCCGCAGTCAAGGCCGCACAGGCCGAGCTGGAAACCATCGGCAAGCAGTATCAGGACGAATTGGCCGGAATGGAGAAAGAAATCCAGACGAAAATCGAGAAATATCAGAACGAGATAAACGACCAGACGCCCGAAAACATCCGCACACGCCGTATGCAGGAAATCCAGGAAATGCAGCAGCGCTTCCAGCAGGCCAGCGAAGATAACCAGAAAGCCTACAACGAAACGGCTTCCAAGAAGATGCAGCCGCTTATCCAGAAGGTGATGGACACGGTAAATACGGTTGCGAAAGAAGGCAACTACATTTACATCATCGACAAGACCGCCTCGCAGTCGGCAGGCGTATTCATCAACGAAGCCATCAGCGAGGATGTCACCAAAAAGGTAATGGACAAACTCGGAATCTCGGCCGCCGCTCCCGCCAAATAAGACATAACGGGAAACAGACCCGACATTGACAATGCCGGACGGCACATGGTTCCTATCAGGTCCGTGTGCCGTCCGGCTTTCAGTACCCGGCGGACGGCAAGTCCGCCCGAACGGTCGCATTGTGCCGCATATTCTTTATCTCATCCCCCATACCGGAACCCCCATGCGTATTCTCCTGTCGCTCATCAGCCTTCTGCTCATACCTTCGGCCGTCTCCGCCGCCACTGCCTGCGTGGCCGACACCGTCTCGCCCGACATACTTCCTACCGAAAGCCGCTCCCTGCCCGAAATGTCGGTCATATCGGAATTCAACGCCGCGCCCCGTCCCGCAGGCCCCCGGCAAGACAGCGGTTTCCCGCAACCCGTCAGCTATACCTCTGCAGGCAGTCCCGACAGCGTGGCGGCTGTCATTTCCTCCCGGCTGTCCGAACTGATATGCAACGACATCTTCGCCCGCACGCAATTCGGGCTATACGTTTACGACCTCACGACCGACCGTCCGGTCTTTGCATGTGGCGAACGGCAACAACTGCGTCCGGCCTCCAACCAAAAGGTCGTAACGGCCATTGCCGCACTGAAGCTGCTCGGCACGGATTTCCGTTACACCACCTCCCTATATGCCGACGGCAACGTCTGCGACAGTGTACTGCAAGGCAACCTTTGCATCCGCGCAGGCTTCGACCCGCTCTTTGACAGCGCCGACCTGCAAACCTTTATCTCCGCCCTCGACGAGCGGGGCATCCGCACCGTCAGCGGCGACGTGGTTTTCGACCGCACCATCAAGGACACCGCCTCGCTGGGCTGGGGCTGGTGCTGGGACGACAAGGAGATTCCCCTTTCGCCGTTGATCTACGACGGCCGTCCCGGGCTGGAACGTCGGTTTGTCGCGGCCCTTTCGGAGCGGGGAATAAGCCTCGGCGGCAGTATCCGGTACGGTGCGCTTCCATCCTCGGCGGAACACCTGTGCACCTGCACCCATACCATTGACCAGGTGCTGCTTCCCATGATGAAACGCAGCGACAACCTTTACGCCGAAAGCCTTTTCTACCAGATAGCCGCCCGCAACGGCCAGCGCTATGCGGGCCGCAAACAGGCGGCCGCACAAATCAACGGCCTCATCTCCGGCCTGGGGCTCGACCCCAAGGCTTACCAGATTGCCGACGGCAGCGGTCTGTCGCTCTACAACTACCTTTCGCCCGAATTGCTCGTCAGTCTGCTGCGCCATGCCTACCGCCACTCTTCCATTTATAATCACCTGCTGCCCTCGCTCCCCGTGGCCGGCATCGACGGGACCCTGCGCCGGCGCATGAAGTCGGGCCCGGCCTGCGGCAACGTCTGCGCCAAGACCGGAACCGTGGAGGGCGTCAGCACGCTGTCCGGTTATTGCACCGCCCCCGACGGACACACCTACTGCTTCTCCATCATGAACCAAGGCATACGCCACACCTCGACCGGACGTAACTTCCAGGACCGTGTCTGCCAAGCCCTGACACGACCGCTCGATGTCCCGTCCGACACGACGGAAGAGGACGAAAGCACGACCGAAACCACGGAAGAGGCGACACCGACGGCAGAAGAAAACACCGGGACGCCCTAAAACGAAACCGGCCTTATCGCAAAACGTCCGAAACGTCCGATAAAGCCGGTTTTTCCTGTTCTTTTATGTCGTAACCTACGCCCGCGCCGCAAGAATGAGGCGTTCGCACAATTCCGGATCGGCCTTGCGCGCCGCGGCATACTCATGTGCCAGAAGGACAAAGAAGCTGTCATCGCCTTTCAGCCGTGCGAAGTTCGCGCAGCCCTTTTCAATGCTTACGGGCCTGCCTGTCTTCACACTGTTGGTATCAATCAGAGAGAAGCAATAACGCTCCTTCACCTTGTCAAACAGCACATTGTCGGGCGACAAGTCCCGATGCAGGAAACCATCCTCGTGCAGCCGCGCGGCATAACGGGCAAAACTCGTCGTCACCTCCGTGCGCATCTTCTCATCCAGCTCAGGCAGCGAAGCCAGCGAGTAGTTGTAGTCGGAATGCAGGCACACAAAGTAGGTAGTCGTCTTTGTCCATCCCTTTCTGTACCTGACAAAAGCCACCGGTTCGGGACTCTCGAATCCGCGTTCGCGCAGTTCGAGCGGTCGGATATAGGCTTTCTTTCCTTTGGATGTCTTGTAAATCCTCACGGCGAGCCTCCCGCGCAAGGGCAGCGGAGCGTAACGCTTCACGCAAAGCTTCACACCGTCCACTTCGAGCGTGCGCAACACGTTGCGGTCGCGGAAAATCTCGCGTCCCTCGCGTTCAAAGTGTTCCTCGATGTGCGTCAGGTAGTCGCGCAGCGCCTCGTACTTCGGGTTGAGTATGATTTTCATGATGTTTTCCGATGTTTTTTCAAGGTAAAGATAAGGTTTCGCGTTTTTCCCGGCCGCCGTTTTCAGCTCAGGCCCGTGATTTCACCGTCCACATAGTCGATGCGGTTGGCCTGCGGGTCCTTGGGCAGACCGGGCATACGCAGGATGTCTCCGGCAATGGCCACAATCATTTCCGCCCCGGCGTTCAGCACCACGTCCTTGATGTGGAAGTCGAACCCGGATACCGCGCCATACCGTTTGGCATCGGCAGAGAAGGAGAACTGTGTCTTGGCTATGCAGACGGGGAAGCCGCCCATGCCATGCTCCTCGGCCAGCCGGATGCGCTTGAGTGCAGGTGCGGCAAAGCTCACGCCGGCAGCCCCGTAGATGTTCTTGGCCACTTTTTCGATTTTCGTGCGGATGGAATCGCCGTCCTCATAGGTAAACTTCAGCGGTTCCGACGGGTTGTTCTCCGCGGCCTCCACAACCACACGCGCCATCTCCTCCGCTCCCGCTCCGCCCTCGGCGAATGCGTTGTTGATGACGAAGGGCGCGTGCAGTTCCTCCTCGCAGTGCCGGCGCAGCAAAGCCATCTCCTCGTCCGTGTCCGTGGCAAAGCGGTTGAATACCACGACGACCGTCTGTCCGAAGCCGCGGAGGTTGGCCACGTGTCTGTCCAGATTGGCCAGTCCGTTGCGCAAGCCTTCCATGTCCGGCTCCTTGATGCGGTCCAGCGCCACGCCGCCGTGCATTTTCAGGCCCTGCGCCGTAGCCACGATGACCGTCAGGTCAGGCTGCAGTCCGCTCTTGCGGCAAAGTATGTTATAGAATTTCTCCGCTCCGAGGTCAGCGCCGAATCCGGCTTCGGTGATGGTGTAGTCGCTGTGCGCCAGCGCCATGCGGGTAGCCAGCAGCGAGTTGCATCCGTGCGCGATGTTGGCGAACGGCCCTCCGTGCACGATGGCCGGTGTCTGCTCGGTCGTCTGCACCAAGTTGGGCTGCACGGCGTCGCGCAGCAGCACCATGATGGCGCCCGCCACACCCAAGTCTTTCACCGTGAAGGGGCGTCCCTCGTAATCGTATCCCAGCAGGATGTTCTCTATGCGCCGGCGCAAGTCGTCCTCGTCCGTGGCCAGGCAGAGTATGGCCATGAGTTCCGACGCCGGTGTAATGTCGAATCCGGCCTGTTGTGTCAGCCCGTTGGTGGCCGGTCCGAGTCCCGTCACGATGCTCCGCAGCGAGCGGTCGTTCACGTCGAGCACGCGCCGCCAGAGAATCTCGCGCAGACCGAAGCCCTCCTTGGCATGTTGATACAGATAGTTGTCGAGCAACGCGCTGATCATGTTGTGCGCCGACGTGATGGCGTGGAAGTCGCCCGTGAAGTGCAGGTTTATCTTCTCCATCGGCAGCACCTGTGCGTATCCTCCGCCGGCCGCCCCGCCCTTCATGCCGAAGCAAGGTCCCAGCGACGGTTCGCGCAGCGCCACGACGGCCTTGCGCCCTATGCGGTTCAGTCCGAGTGCGAGGCCGATGGACACGGTCGTCTTGCCGATGCCCGCCTTTGTCGCCGTGATGGCCGTCACCAGCACCAGCTTGCCGCGCTGCGGACCGATGAGCCGCAACGGCAGTTTGGCCACATGCTTGCCGTAATGTTCCAGGTCGTCGGCGGCCACATCCATACGTGCCGCCACATCATCTATATGGTCCAACTTTGTACCGTGGGCGATTTCAAGGTCAGTCTTCATGTTCCGAATTTCTTTATATTAATATTGTGTATCTATGCTTACAAAGGTACAAAAATAAAATGAAATCCGTACAATATGCAGGTGCTACATTGCGGAAAAGCCTTTCGTGACGGCCGAAAGGCTTTTCCGCAGTGGCGGCAGTCACTCCGGCCGTCGGCGTCCTATTCCGTGAGAAAGCGCAACACCGCCCCCATCGCTTTGGAGCGTATGCCGGCGTCCGAAATGCACTCGAAGGGAAAACCGGTGGCTATGACCCGGTAGCGCGGGCCGCGGTAAGCGATGCCGGCGCTGCGGCCCGAAGGATAGGCGAAGGCGGCGAACGCATCCGGAGAGGCCGGTTCCACGACATCAGTGGTGACGGCTGCGTAATGGTCGCGGTTATACGTGCGGCAGAGCGGTATCTCGAGGTTCAGTCCCCGCACCGAGGCCGGCGGCGCGGGCAGGGAGTCGCAGGGAGCATAGGTGTCCGTACCGCCGCAACGGTATTTCAGCACGCCGGACGTAAAGTCGCGCTCCTCCGCGCTGCCGTCCATGTCCGACGCCACGTATGCACCGCTCAGCAGGAGGCTTCCGCCGCCGTCCAGATAGGCTTTCAGCACACGGCACACGGCCGGCGGCAGCGACTTGCAGGGACGCAGGTTGTGCGGAACGTCGCATTCCAGCCCGCAGATGTAGTCCACGACGTCGTACCGGCCGGGCTCGACCGCCCCCGACAGCAGGGCATCGCGGCTGACCGACGCGAAGGAGAAACCGCCCGCCGTCCTGATGTCCCGTCCGTGCGCTTCCGGATAGTCGAAGGTATTGCCCGCGATGACCTTCCCCACCAGCTCGCTGCCGCAATATCCCAGCGCCGCCGGTCCTTCGCGGCCGGCCGCGGTACGGTCAAAGTTGAGCTGTGCCCCGGCATAGGCCGCCGTGTACCCGTAGGGCACTCCGATGTCGGTCTTCAGGTCGAAGCCGAGGCTGTCAGGCGTTTCGATACGCGCGGGCCCGCTCAGACGGTCGAATCCATTGACGATAAGCACGCTTTTCCGGGCACCGGGCGCGCGGCAGACGCTGAGCGTCTCGGACGGGAAACTTTCCCCGCCGGCATTGACCGCCGTCACCTTGAAACTGTATTGCCGTCCCTCGGCGACAGGCAGCACCAGCGACGTCGCGCCCCTGACCGCCCGGCCGTTGTCAAAGCCCCCGTCGTCCGTTTTCGTATAGACCACGTAGGCGGTCGGGGCGGCCGTAGGCTCCAGCGTGTCGGCCGTGGCCGCCCACGACAGGCGCACGGCATCGCCCTCCGGGGTCAGCAGGGCGGAAAAGGCATGTACGGGCAGGGGCTGCACGGCATAGTCGCGCACACCGTGTTCGAAATTGACGAAACGCAGCACCGACTTGTAAATGGCCCGCGACATGGCAAACTTGAAATGCGGGTCGTGTCCGAACTTCATGTCGGTGAAGTTCTGGTGGGAAAGCATCTCGAAGATGGCCGAAGGCACTCCCGCGCTCCTGGACTCGCCATAGTTTCTGTCCCAAAGCTCGCGGCGCGTCCAGGGTTCGCGGCAGACGGCCGAAAGGTCGCGCACGGCCGTCGAGAGCAGCAGGTCGGCAAAGTCGGCCGAGGCCCGGCGCGACAGCCCGGACGGATAGCGGCCGCTGCCCTCGTTGTCGCGTGTCGTGCAGATGGCCAGCGAACCGTAGACCGTATTGTCGGCCCGCGTTCCCGCGTCGCTGTGAACGGCCAGCGACAGCTCGAGCGGAACTTGCCCTCCGGCCGCTCCGGGCAGGTAGGGGCTTCCGCCGCCGAAGAAGTTCACCGCCGCCGTCCGGGCGCGGATGTCCTCGTTGTAATCGTTGTTCCCGTCCTCGCTGAGCCGCAGCGTGTCGGGCACGCCCGCCCACTGGGCGTAATAGCGTGCGCCCTCGAGGAAACGCGGCAGGCCGCTCGTTCCGGCCGTGCCGCGCTCGGTCTGCCCCACCCCGCCGCCGAAGCGCACGGCATCGGCCGTCACCACTCCGCGGCGGTCGCTCAGGTTGGTCAGCACCACGCGCGCGTCGCGGCTTGTCCCTTCGTCGAAGTCGAACGTGCCGAGATAGACCCACGTGCCGCCGCCCATCCGCTGGTTCACGCGGAACTGCGTGCGTCCGCCGCGGTGGCAGACGGTATAGAGCGCGTCGTCCACGCTGTTGGGCAGGGACAGATAGGACACGTAGACCGCATAGCGGCCCGCACGCGGCAGGCGGGGCGTCCACGAGGCCGATACCGTCCGCGACTCGCGCGAGGTGGCCTTCACCACCCGTGCCGTACCGCAGCGGAACGGCCCGACGCTGTCGGTCAGCAGTCCGGCCGGCGACGCAAAGCCCGACGAGTCGCCCGCCGACTCCCATTCGGAATCCGGCAGGCCCGTTTCCGCGTATTCGCCCATGCGCTGCGGCGCGTCGTTGTCCACCACGGCCTCGGACGTCTGCACGTCCCGCTCGCGCGGGCAAAGCACCACGGCGCCGGCATTCTCGAGCATGGGCAACAGGTAGGGCAGGACAAACGACTGCGTGAACAGGTCTTCGGTGGTGCAGAACAGGTACGGTCGCTGCCACCTCCACGCACCGTACTTATAGTAACGGCCATGGCTGGGTGCCACCGCGATGTGACGGCCCGCCAAGCCGCCGGTCACGGCGTAAGGGCGCGACACGTTCGTCACCCACGGGCGGCCCGTGTAGTCCGTATCGCCCCAAAGGCGGCTTTCGTCCACATTCCCTTCGCGGAGCCTGTTGGGTATGAGTTCCTCTATGGGCATTCCGCCGCGGCCGCAGACGTCCAGGCGGTACGTGTCGTAAGGCGGCGGAAGCCGTCGCCCCAGGTCGCTCACGATGGCCCGCACGCCCGCCGGCGTGAACGGCTGCGACGCGAACGCCTCGTTGGCGTAGACACTGACGGTGCGGGTTTCGTCGTCCACCCGCAGGCTGTCGGCACGCATGGCCGAGGACGGCACATAACCGGGCAGCCGGTACGCGGCGAAATAAGCGCGCACGGCCTCATGCAGTCCGGAGTCCGTCACGTTTTGCGCCGGGAGCGCGATGCCGCACGCGGCAAGGAGCACCCCGCAGATAAGTCTCAGTCTGTTCATACCCTTGTCTTTGTGACCGGGCCGGGCGGGACGCGTTCACTGCGCCTCGCCCGTCTCGTCGTAGGTCTGGAAAAGGAAATCGTTGTAGGGATATTTCTGCACGTGCAGCTCGCGCACGCGGTTGTAGAGCAATGCCTTGAGTTCGTCGATGCCGGTCCGCTCGCGCGCGGATATGAACATGCAGTCGTCGCCGAGGCGTGCCATCCACGTGCTCTGCAGCTGTGCGAGCGGGATGTTCTCCCGCGTGGCGGGCGTAAGGTCGTCGGGGTCCTTCTCCACGTGGGTGTAGGCATCGACCTTGTTGAAGACGAGCAGTCGCGGCTTGTCGGCGCAGCCCAGGTCGGCGAGCGTCTTGTCCACCACCTCGAGCTGTTCCTCGAAGTCGGGGTGCGAAATGTCGGCCACATGCACCAGCAGGTCGGCCTCGCGCACCTCGTCGAGCGTGCTCTTGAAGGAGTCCACCAGGTCGGTGGGCAACTTGCGGATGAAGCCCACGGTGTCGGCCAGCAGGAAGGGCAGGTTTTCGATGATGACCTTGCGCACCGTCGTGTCGAGGGTGGCGAAGAGCTTGTTCTCGGCAAAGACTTCCGACTTGGCCAGCAGGTTGATGAGGGTGGACTTCCCGACGTTGGTATATCCCACGAGTGCCACACGGATGAGGCGCCCGCGGTTCTTGCGCTGCGTGGTTTTCTGCCGGTCAATCTCGACCAGTCGCTGTTTGAGCAGCGTGATGCGGTTCAGGATGATGCGTCGGTCCATTTCAAGCTGGGTCTCGCCCGGTCCGCGCAGTCCCACGCTGCCCTTTCCGCCGCCCGAGCCCGAGCCTCCGCCCTGTCGCTCGAGGTGAGTCCACAGACGCTGCAGTCGGGGCAGCATGTAGCGGTACTGTGCCAGTTCGACCTGCGTCTTGGCATTGGCGGTCTGCGCGCGCATCGCGAAGATGTCGAGAATCAGGCTCGTGCGGTCAAGGATTTTCACGCGGAGTTCCTTCTCGATGTTGCGCAGCTGCTTGGCCGAAAGTTCGTCGTCGAAGATGACCATGCCGACCTCTCGTTCGGCTTCCTCCTCGGCCTCGATGAAGCGGCGTATTTCCTCCAGTTTTCCCTTGCCCACATAGGTCACGGAACTCGGCCCGTCCATGCGTTGCGTGAAGCGCCCGACGGTGACCGCGCCTGCGGTCTCGGCCAGGAACTCCAGTTCGTCGAGGTACTCGGCCGTTTTGCGTTCGTCCTGGGTCCGTGTGATGAGTCCCACGAGCACGGCGGTTTCGGCTTTTGCCTCGGATTGTATGAATTCTTTCATGTGTAAATGCTTTTTCAGATGGATGAATATGGCCCGGCGTCTTGCATCCGACAGCGCGGGTGGCCTAATCTTATGCAAAGGTAGTGCAAACCGAGCGCAATGAGCTTGCTCAAATTGCCGAGGTGCAGCCTACCTTATGCAAAGGTAGGCTTTTTCCCCGAGAAATCAAGCATTAAGGAGGCATCAAGTGCGTCCCGTGCAGCCTCAGCCCATCCCTTTCCGGCATTGGTCGGCGCAATTTTAACACAATTTGCTTTTCGGCGAAAAATGTTGTATCTTTATGGTACAGGAAATAAGGAAGGCGGTCGCGTACCGCTTTTTTTCGTGTAAATAAGCCCGTTACGGGCCTATTTACATGTGCATGTAGAAAAAACTGTCCCTATCTTGCGAAAAACTACATGCCTTTTCGTTTTTCTTGAAAGTAATCCGCGCGCGAAAAGATGCCTTCCAAAGGCTTGCAGTTCCGTTCTGTTTACATTTGTTTACATAACCAAGGTTAAAAATGTTAATGCCACAGCACAGTGGAACGGGCCTTTACGATATTTATCGTACTTTTGCAGCATCGAAAGATGCGCATCAAAATTATGAAACTACGATTTCTGACCCTTGCGACGGCCTTCGTGCTGGCCATGGTAGCATTTGCAGAGGGCCGTGCCAAGTATGTATTCTATTTCATCGGCGACGGCATGGGCGTGAACCAGGTGAATGGTACCGAAACCTATCTGGCCGCGCTCGAAGGACGCATCGGCGTCACGCCGCTGCTGTTCACGCAGTTCCCGGCCGCAGGGATAGTCACCACGTTCTCGGCAACCAACGGCGTCACCGACTCGGCCGCGGCGGGCACGGCGCTGGCAACGGGACGGAAGACCCGCAACAGCGCGCTCGGAATGGCGGCCGACCTCAAGACCGACATGGAGAGCGTGGCCGTATGGGCCGGACAGGCGGGAGCGGCCGTAGGCATAGCCACCAATGTGTCCGTGGACCACGCCACACCGGCGGCTTTCTACGCCCACGTGCCCAAGCGTGACCTGTACTACCGCATCGGCAAGGACCTCGTGGCCGCGGGATTCGACTTCTATGCCGGGTCGGACTTCCGGCAACCCGCCGACAAGGCCGACACCACAGCCGCCGGACGCTCGCTATACGAACAGTGCGCCGACGCGGGATACGTCATCGGACGCGGATACAAGGACTTCACGAAGAAAAGCCGCAAGGCGGAACGCTTCATCCTGCTGCAACCCGAAAATGCAAGCAACGGCGACCGCACCTGTCTGCCGTATGCCATCGACCGCAAGCCGCACGACCTGACCCTGCAGCAGATTACACGCGCCGGCATACGTTTTCTCACGCAGTGCGACAAGGACGGATTCTTCCTCATGGTGGAGGGGGGAAAGATCGACTATGCCTGCCACTCGAACGATGCGGCCACCGTCTTCCGCGAGACCATCGACATGGACGAGGCCGTGCGTGTGGCCTACGAATTCTATGAACAGCATCCCGACGAGACGCTTATCGTCGTCACGGCCGACCATGAGACCGGCGGAATAGTACTCGGACGAGGCCCGTACGAGCTTCATACCGACCTGCTCCGACATCAGCGCATGAGCGTGGAACAATATACGCGCCACCTGGACGAACTGCGCAAACAGAAGGGCGACGCTTTCACCTGGGAACTGGTGGAAAGCGACTTGAAGGCCAACTGGGGATTCTGGGACGGCGTACAGCTGAACGAGCACCAGACAAACCGCCTGCGCAAGGCCTACGAAGCATTCGCCAAAGGCCGCGACGAGGGGACGAAGAACCTTTATGCCCGGCTCGACGGCCTCTCGGACGCCGCCCGCCGCACAATGGCGGAATGCGCCCTGATAGGCTGGCAGAGCGGAGGCCACTCCAACGGCTACGTACCTGTATTCGCCATCGGCGCAGGCAGCGAACGGTTCGCCGGAAAGCTGGACAACACGCAGATTCCGCTGCGGATAGCCGAAGCGGCCGGATGGAAACACTGATCACCCGCCGGCAACGCACACCTATATTATATATAGCCGGCAGCGGAACTAACCTCACAACAAGAACAATAAACAGAAATCAGATAAAAAGATTACAATGAAAAAGATTTTATTGGCAGCGTTCGCGCTGACCGGACTGACGGGCCTCACTGCCGGGGCACAAGGTATTTACCAGTTCGCTGATCCGAGTTTCGAGAACTGGGACTCCAACGACGAACCCGGCAAGGGATGGACTTCTTTCTCCTCGGCCGACGCTTCGGCCTTGGACGGTTTTATCGGCAACATAGCCAAAAACAATTCTCCGAAGCCGGAAAAGGTGGAGGGACATACCGGTACGA
>ERZ827108.521-NODE-521-length-64489-cov-4.923131_pt1 | contig 64489 bp, 89 predicted proteins | sample MGYA00519921_ERZ827108 | MGnify/ENA primary metagenome ERZ827108 (study PRJEB31778, sample SAMEA3449258) | human gut metagenome | biome: human gut; feature: human-associated habitat; material: faeces | place: United Kingdom | collected 2010/2012 ... | reverse complement strand
GACCCGAAGCTCATGCGCTCGATGGGCACCACCTCGCCGGGCGTGTCTGAGGCGCACGAAGCCGAGGCGGGAGCCGTCGCGACCTCAGGGGCCGGCGCGTCCTGAGCCTTCGCCGTGTCGACGGAGCGGTCGGACGCGGCGTTATCGTTCCTGGTGGACGTATCGATCACTGGGGGCTCCTGTTCCGTTCTCGTTCCATCTGGGGGGTATTTTGCGGATTTGCCGTCCGCGGCGGCGCAATTGCCCTATAATAGCGCAGCACCCGCCTGTCGGGACCCTGAATTCGTGCCCTCGTAGCTCAGGGGATAGAGCACTTGCCTCCGGAGCAAGGTGCCGCAGGTTCGAATCCTGTCGAGGGCACCACTTGCATTTTGTACGAACCCGCTGGATGTCAAGTCTGGCGGGTTCGTTGTTTTCCACGTCGTAGTTCAGCGTCACTATGCACTCTTCGTCGCTCACGCTCGCCTGGTATACGAACGCCTTCAATAGAGTCGCGTCGTCCAGGGCGGAGCCGCATTGCAGGAAGTCGGCCAGCCGCTCGGGGTCTATCTGATCGTCCCTGATCGCCTCAAGGTCGAGCTTGGCGCGGTCGCGCTGATGCTCAAGCTCCGCTATGCGCTCCTTCGCGCCCGGGGCGATTATGCCCTGTTCGATGGCGTTCAGGATGTTCTTCAGGCCGCGCTCGGCGGCCGAGAGCGATTGGGCGGCCTGCTTGCGCCTCGCCGCCACCTCTGCCCCGTCCGAGCTTTCCGCCACCATGCGGGCTATCCTCAAGGCCTCCTCGCGGTCTTGCAGAAGAGCCCGCAGCGCCTTGACGATCTCGCCCTCAAGCTCCTCGCGCCTGACAGGCTTAACGCATCCGTCGTGGCAGCGGTAGTACTCGTACTTGCGGTTGCCGCGCCCGCGCCCGCTCACGCCTTGCAGGTTGCGCCCGCAGCCCGCGCAGATCGCCTTGCCAGAAAGGGCGAAGTCGCCCCAGCTCTCCGCGCTGCGCTCCTTGGCCGCGCGTATGCCCTGTGCCTCCATGAACGTCACCTCGTCGATGATCGCGGGCATGCCGCCCTCTTTGACAACGCCGCCCCACTCGTAGCGCCCCGTGTACTTCCGGTTCTTCACCATCCGCTCGACCATCGAGTAGCCGCACGGGTTTCCCTGCGAGGTCTTGACCCCGCGTGCCGCGAAGTCGCGAGCTATCGAGTTGGTGGTCTCCTTTGCTATGCGCCGCTTGAACGCCTCGCGCACGAAAGCGGCCTCGTCCTCGTCGATCACGTACTCGTCGGCCTCGTTGCTGGCGTAGCCGAACACGCGCACGCCGTTGGTCTTGCACTTGAGCGCGTTGCCCTCCATGCCGCGCCTCGTGCGGATCGCGGTCTTCTTCGACTCGCATGCCGCAAGGCCCTCAAGCAGCTTCTCGTAAATGATGCCCTCGGGCGAATCTGGTATCTGTTCAAGCGCCGAGACGAGCTTCACGCCGTGCTGGACAAGCTCGCGCTTGTATATGGGCGCGTCGTACTCCCCACGGCTGAAGCGATCCATCATGTACACAAGCACTATGTCGCTCTCACCCGCGTTGGCTACCATGCGCTGGAACTCGGGGCGGTCATCGGTACGACCGCTTATGGCATAGTCGCAGTATTCCGCCACGATGGCGTACCTCTCGCGCTGGCACCACTGGCGGCAGATGCGCAGCTGATCATCTATTGAGGCCTCGCGCTGCTTGTTGCATGAAAAGCGGGCGTATATCACCGCAGTTTTTGGCATAATTGGAAACGGCCTCCTTTCAGAGGTTCTTTAGGAAAGCCCCGCGGGCAGCGTTGCAGCGCTATGACCCCGTGGGGCTTCTTCTTTCCCTAACGGTAGAGCACGGTGAAGCAGTACATCATCGTGTCGTCGTTCCCAGTGTTGGCGCAAGTCGCCATCTTCACGTCGACTACCTGGCATCCGGCCTCTTGGACTCGCGCCAAGGCACCGTCCAAGCGTTCCGTTACCTTTTTCTCGAATTGCGTTGCAGTCGACAACGTGAACCGTCCGTTGACCTGGAACACGAGCGCGTGCAGCTTTCCGTCGTTGACGATGAAGTCCTCCGCGTCGCTCGCCATCTTTTTGGCCGCGCTTTTGTTGAACATTCCCATAGTTAGTCCTTTCCCTCGCGCTTGCTCTCGACCTCGTGCCAATACCACGTTCCCAGCAATTCATCGACAGAGCATCCGTAGAACTTGGCAAGCTTTATAAGCTTCGATCCATTGATCTCGCGCTGGCCGCTTTCCATCATCGAGTAAGCCGGTACGCCGATACCAAGCACTTCAGCCACTTCAGGCTGTTTCTTGCCATATTTAAGCCGCGTTTCTTTAAGACGTGTGCCCACCGTGTCCTCCTTACTCCATGTGCATATTGTACAAAAAACTTTACAGATAGTGAATTATCTGCTTGCAAAAAGTCTCATGTTCTTCTATATTCACTAATTGTGAAGTTCACAGATAGTGAAGTGGAGGTGCAAATGAACCCGATCGCAAGTGAACGCGTCCGCATTGGCCTTAGCCAGGAAGGGATTGCAAGCAAGCTTGACCTGAAGAGCCGAGCGACTATCGCCGCATATGAGAGCGGCGGTGAAATCCCCAGCTCAAAGCTTATTGCCATGACGCGCCTATTCCACTGCTCGGCAGATTATCTGCTCGGGCTTACGGAGAACAGGACGGTGGCGTAATGCCAGACGATTCAAAGCGACACCAAGGAGAGAAGCCCAAAACTGCCCGCGAAGTCGCTTTCGACACCATGTGTTCAACGATCAAGCAGGCGTACCGCGAATGGGAGAAAGGAGAGAAGAAGACGGCATGAGGCAATGGTCTACACGTGAACTTCGTTACCTCGAAGAGCACGCAGGCGAAGGTGCGGCGGCTATTGCCAAGGCCCTGGGGCGATCGGTTGATTCGGTCGAGTGGCAGGCGCGGAAGTGCGGCATCTCGCTGCGCAAGCGCAGGCAGTGCCCCCATTGCGGGCAGTGGACGTTTCGACCGCTCAACCGCATCAACGGCTGGTGCATCGAGTGCACGAAGGAGCTTCACATGGCAGACCTGGCAGAACAAGCGGAGGCCATGAAGGAAGAGGCCTCAAGGGAGATCAGGAACAACCGCACGCGCCAGTGCTTCTACAGCGCGAAAAGCCGGGCTAAGAAAAAGAAAAATAGCCACGGAAAAAGCCACGGTTAACCTGACCTGCGAAAACACCGAAAGGAGAACGGAAATGCAGACAAAAAAGAAAGCGAGCGCCCCCCGCTACCACACTTCGGGCACCCGCTACGTAGCCGCCTCGAAAGAGGCTGCGTCCATCATACCATTCGAGGGCAAGCGCCCGACGGCGCAGGAGCAGCTTGAGCGCTCGCAGTTCAAGGCGGGCGTCATGGTCGGCTTCCTCGCGGCCCTCATGATCTTCCTCGCCGTGCTCTGGCTCTGGGTCATCCCCACGATGGACCAGGCCGTTGCCGACGCCCAGCGAGCCGTGGGCAGCATGGCGGTGCTCAATGCGTAACGACGAGATATACCGCCCCAAGCCCCAGAGCAACCAGCTTGAGATCTTCGGCCTGGGCATGGCTGGCGAGCAGGACGTTGCCGAGGCCGAGAAGGCCATCAAGGACGCGTTCCGCGCGGCATACGGCGAGACCTTCGCCGACCACGACGGCCCGGTTGTGATGCGGATCTCGACCACCAGGCCGCTCGCGAAGAGCAACCCGAAGTACTGGGAGGGCCGCGCCGACCTCGGCAAGCCCGACTGGGACAACCTCGGCAAGCTCGCCTGCGACGCGCTCAACGGGATCGACTTCAAGGACGATTCGCAGGTCGACATGGGAGCCGTCACCAAGCGCCCGAGGTCGCCATACGGCACCAAACCACGCATAGACATCTACATCGAGTACTTCGTCGAGGAGTACGTAAATGAGAAGAAATGAACGCCAAATACTTCGAAGAGAACGGCTTTGAGGACTTCCACGGGACCAAGTTCCACAAAGCAGTGCTCGACCACGCCGCCTGCATCGCGAACAACCTCATGTTCGACGCCACGCATCCTGACAACAACGACGGCGAGACGGCGGCAAACGCCTACCACGTGATGATCGCGCTTTGCGAGGCCGGGCTTTCCAGGATCGACGAGAAGTGCGTCGCCAAGAGCCGCGAGTTCATCGCCGACAAGATCAAGCCCGTCAGCGAGGAAGAGATCGAGTTCGGTCGCGCGTTCCTTGCCGCCGTCCTCGGCATCAAATAGGAGGTAACGACATGATCAACGAAGCGACCATCCAGGCGCAGTTCAAGCAGGCCACCGTGAAGGGAAGCGTGGCGACCCTGCGATTCGAGATCCTGACCGACAACGCCGACGCCTTCCGCATCATCAAGCAGAGCGGCAAGACGGTTTTGCTCACCGTGGCCGAGCAGCAGCAGGCCATGGACTTCGACGACGAGACGGGCGAGATCTATGGCTAAGGAAACCGAACCGCAGCAGGTCGAGGCCGAGGTCATCGAAGCCGAGGCCACCACGCTTGAGGTCACGTACACCGAGGCCACCATCGCTTCGAACATGGACGCGTTGGAGGCCCACGTGAAAAAGGTCGTCGCCGACTACGAGGGCGCCACCTACGACCTCACGAGCGCCCAGGCCATCAAGGATGCCAAGCACGACCGCAGCTACCTCAACGGCATCAAGAAGGAGATCGACGAACGCCGCAAGGCCGTGAAGCGCGAGTACAACAAGCCGCTCGATGCATTCGAGAGACGCTGCAAGCAGATCACGGCCATCATCGACGAGTCAACCGACGCCATCAAGGCGCAGCTCGACGAGGCAGAGCAGATGCGCAAGGACGCGCTCTACTCGCGCCTACAGCAGCACTACGAGGAGTTCGCGGGGCTGCTCGCGCCGGTCGTCCCCTACGAGCGCCTGCATGAGCCGCAGTGGCTCAACAAGACCTTCGGCGAGATCAAGGCGCAGCAGGCGCTTGAGGCCAAGGTGTCCGACGTGGCCAGAGACTGGGAAACGCTCAAGGCCCAGCAGGAGGCGATGCCGCACTACGCCGACGCGGAGCGCGAGTTCTTCCGCACGCTCGACCTCGGAGCCGCCTTGAACGCGGCGCGTCTGGCCGACGAGGAAGACCAGCGAATCGCCGAGCTGAAGGCGGCCATGGCACCCGAGCCTGAGCCGGAGCCTGAACCTGAACCAGAGCCTGAGCCAGAGCCAATCGCAGCGCCCGAGCCTGAGCCGATGCCCGCGCCAGCGCCAATGCCCGCACCAATGCCGGCACCCATGCCGGCACCGGTCGCGGAGCCTTTGGAGGCGTGGACGGTCGAGGTGCCGAGCGCCACGCGATCGCAGATGCAGGCGCTCGCATCCCTGCTCAAGGCGCAGGGAATCACCGGAAGCATCCGCCGGGGCACGCCAGCCCAGGTGGCAGCGAGGATGGAGTAGACGATGGCAGAAGACAAGCACATGACGCTGGCCGAGGCCGTGGCCCAGGTGCAGCGATCCGTGGTGGTGCCCAAGGCACGCTACAACGCCCACGGCAACTTCTACTACCGCTCGATGGAGGACATCGTGGCGGCGCTCAAGGAGCCGTGCAAGGAGGCGGGAATCGCCTTCACGCTCAACGACAGCATCGAGCAAATCGGCGAGCGCTACTACGTCAAGGCCACGTGCCGCCTGTTCTTCGAGGACGGCCACGGCGATCCACTGGACGTTACGGCCTACGCCCGCGAGCCTTTGAGCCAGAAGGGAATGAACGAGGCACAGGTCACGGGCAGCGCATCCAGTTACGCCAGAAAGTACGCGCTTTGCGGCGCGTTCGACATCGACGGCACCTCAGACCCAGACACGCTCATGGGAACCGAGAAGCACGCCGAGAAGGAGCTGCCAGAGTTCGGCCAGTTCATCGCCAAGTGCAAGAGCTGCGGCACCTCCTACGTCTTCGAGAGCCGTCAGCAGTACGAGCAGTTCAAGGCCAACCCAGGGTGCTGCCCGTCCCCCGCGTGGCAGGTCGTGTAGGCCATGCAAGACCTCTACGCCGAGCGCATGCAGCTCTTCGACAGGCTCATGGACGAGCTTCAGGCGCTGCGCAACAGCGGAAGCCAGTACGCCGAGAACGAGGCCGAGTACCGCAAGGCGCTGCGCATCGCGATCCTTGAGGAGCGATCCAAGGGAACGCCCGTGACGGTGATAAGCGACCTCTGCCGAGGCCGGGAGGACATAGCCGAGCTGAAGCAGCGCAGGGACTGCTCCGAAGCGCTCTACAAGGCGAGCCAAGAGGCGATAAACGTGTACAAGCTCAAGATCCGAACCGTCGACGAGGACATAAAGCGCACCTGGTCCAACGGGACGGGCGAAGGGAGTTACTAAATGTCGATCAACAGAGTGAACATCAGCGGCAACTTGACCCGCGACCCCGAGCTGCGGGCTACCCAGGGCGGCATGCAGGTTCTGGGCTTCGGCGTGGCCATCAACGACCGCCGCCGCAACCAGCAAACCGGCGAGTGGGAGGACTACCCGAACTTCGTGGACTGCACGATGTTCGGCAACCGCGCCGAGAGCATGGGCCGCATCCTGCACAAGGGCATGAAGGTGGCCATCGAGGGCAAGCTGCGCTATTCGAGCTGGGACAAGGACGGCCAGCGCCGATCCAAGCTTGAGGTGATCGTGGACGAGATCGAGCTCATGAGCCAGAAGCAGGGCCAGCAAGCGCCGCAGGGATACCAGCAGCAGTACGCGCCGCAGCCAGCCCCGCAGGCGGCACCCCAGCAAGCGCCCATGCCGCCCGCCCAGGAAAGCCTGTACGACGGCGACATCCCGTTTTAGGGGCGATGGCGGCATGCAGGTACTGGACTCGCTCATAGACGGGCCGCTTAGGCTGCGCAACCGCAGGGAGGGCGACGAGCTTATCGGCATGATCGTCCGGTACCTGCGAACTGGCGAGCAGCCCGAGCCTCGGACGGACGCCCAAGAGGCCGTGCTGTTCGCCGTGCAGCCAGTCATGGAGACCTCGCGCAAGCGCATCGTGGCGGGAGGATCGGGCGGCAAGGCGGCAAGCAAACCCGAAAGCAAACGGGCAAGCGAAACGGGAAGCAAACCGCCAAGCAAAAGCGGAAGCAAAACGCAGAGAAAAGCGGCAAGCAACGATGCAAGCAAACCCGAGAGCAAACAGGCAAGCGAAGAGGAAGAGGAAGAGGAGTTAGGAAAAGGGATTAAGGAGAGAGGGAAAGCGGCGCGTTTCCGCGCCCCCTCTCCCGCCGAGGTCGCCGAATACGCCCAGCAGTTCGCTGCGGACAAGGGACTCGACCTCACCGCTCTCGACTTCGACCCCGAGCGCTTCGTCGACTTCTACGCCCAGAAGGGCTGGATGGTCGGGCGATCGCACATGAAGGACTGGAAGGCCACGGTGCGCAACTGGGTGCGCACCTCGAAGCCAAAAAACGGCATGGCAAAGGAGGTGCCAGACGATGGATTTTCGGCCTACGACTGAGTGCCCGCACTGCGGCGCGACCCTCAAGGCCCGCACCACGCGGCTCGCTGGGCGGACGCTGTTCTGCGGCTACGAGCAGTGCGGCTGCGCGGGCGCCGAGGCCGAGCGCGAGAAGGAGCGCCAGGCCGAGGCCGAGGCGGCTCGCAAGGCTGCGCTCGACAGAGCCATGCACGACTGGAAGCGGGCGGGCGTGCCCGATCGCTACGTGAGCCTCGACCACCCGTTGGCTGCGGAGATCGCCGAGTGCATGAAGCACGGCCAGTGGGTGTACCTCTGGGGAGACGTCGGAACTCACAAGACCACCTGCGCCGCAGCCGTGGCGAAGCGCCTGGCCGGCGGCAAGCGGTCGGTGCTCATGGCACCGATGTACCGCATCCTCGACGAGATCCAGCGCAGCTTCCACGACGGCGGCGACCCGCTCAAGCGCTACGCCGAGGTGCGCTACCTGATCGTGGACGACCTGGGCAAGCGCAGGCCGACCGGCTTCGTGCTCGACAGCCTGTTCAGCCTGATCGACCAGCGCTACTCGGCGATGCTGCCCACGCTGGTGACAACGCAGTACAAGCCGAGCGACCTCGTGCGCAGGCTTGCCGAGCAGGGAGACCCCGACACCGCGAAGGCAATAGTGTCGCGGCTGAGGGGCGGCGCTAGGGTCGAGCACTTCGATGGCCCGGACGGGAGGCTGCAATGATCCTCGATGCGGGGGTGCTTCGCGGCTACCCCAAGGAGCGAGCCGAGCTTTACGGCAAGCCTCACCTGGGGGCGCACTACACCCACGGAAAGGCCTACGAGGCGCTTTCGCCCCGGTGCTGCGTCTGCGGCAGACGCGCCGGAAGCGTGCACCACGTGGCGCACCGGTCTTGGGGCGAGACGTTCCGCCTGGTCACGCCGTGCGGCGCCTGGGACTTGCGAAGCCCGCTGTTCTGCCTCTGCGGCAGCGGGACGACCGGGTGCCACGACAAGTTCCACGGCGGGGCGCGGCTCAAGGCCGAGTGGCGCTGGCGGCATCCGGTCTACGAGGAGGCCTGGTGGACGGGCCAGCTGTTGCAGGTCTACGAGCCGCACGACCCCGGCCTCTACGAATACGGATATTGGCTGATCACAGACCGTGACGGCAACGAGATGATACGAGAAGGGATATGACCCATGGAGATCAAGACATGCGAGCAGTACGTGCTCGACCAGCTGGAGCAGGCGCGGGCGGAGCGCGATTGGCTGCGCGGCGAGCTTGAGCAGGCGCAGGACGAGGCAGAGGAGCTGCGCGGCAAGCTCATGGAGCGCGGCGAGCGCGATGCCTCGAAGGTCGAGCAGGCCATCCGCAAGGAAGGCCGCCGTAAGCTCTACCGCGACGGCACCGGCTACCGCACGAGCGTGGACGACGGCGGCAAGCTCATTCCGTTCTCTGACTGGTGCATCGAGCACGTCGGCTACTCAAGCCTGCGCTGCGGCATGACCAAGAGCGAGTTCATCGCCTACTTCGAGCCTGAGTTCCGAGAGGAGTACGACGAGCTGGTCAACAAGTGGAAGGCGGAGCAGGAATGATACGTATCTACGAGCGCTCGCTTTGCCAGAGCTACGCCGGTGCCTACAGGGCTGGTATCAAGATCGGCGAGGCCGAGACGCGCGAGGACGCGCTGAAGCAGGTCGAGGCCATGACCGAGGACAGCTACCAGTGCTTCGCCGTCGACGATGACGGCACGTGCATCGACCTGAGGGGCACGTTCCCCGGATGCCTTGCGGGGGTGGTGAAATGAGCTGTTACATCATCGAACTGGCCGATTGCGCACTGACACCGTACGCAATCGAAACGGAGAGTGGCACGGAATACGGATGGGGCTTGATGCCGAAGAGGAAGGTTGACCTCGACGAGCTTTTGAGGGTCGCCGACGAGTGCGACGCAGCCGACGTGGACGGCGTGACCGACTGGGCTGCGCGAATCAGGAAGGCGGTGGGCGAATGAGCGCCAAAACAACCGAGCTGAAGCCGTGCCCGTTCTGCGGAAGCGGGAACGTGCGCTATAAGGAAGCCGAGCACGCCGTCGTATGCGCACGCTGCAAGGCCAGGGGAAGCATCGCTCCGGACGAAGAGATGGCTATACGCATGTGGGACGAGCGAGCGGGCGAACTGAAGCCCGACAGCTGGGAGAAGCTGGAAGAGGACGTGAATCTCGGCTGCCGCGATTATTGCGAGAAATATCGTCTCGAAGAATGCGATTACAACATGCGCGTGCACATGCTCGACCGCGCCAAGAAGCTCGCGGGCATCGAAGATGAGGCGCAGCGATGAGCAAGCGAAGAGGAACGAGGCACCTACGATGAAGCTCAAAAACCCGATCAGGGAGATCAGGAAGGCCATGACACCGCCGTGCACCCAATGCGTGCACTCGCGCTTCAAGGCCTTCAACAGCGTGACCATCTTGTGCGACAGTGGGGCATACCTCGACCACGTGGAGCGCACGTGCTGCGAGCGCTACGACAATTTCGTTGCAATAGACGTGCGCGGAACCAGGTGGTGTCGATTCGAGCAGAAACCGCCGAAGGCCGAGGACGGTGACGAGTCATGAAGACCATCGAGGCGCCGAAAATTATCGAGCCGTGGCGCATCATCTGCGCGGCTCAAAGCGAGCCTGATTACAGCGAAGAGCGCTACATGTTGATCTACGCCGGCGATGGAATCAACGACTATTACGACAAAGGCTATATCTTGCTGGAGGGCTGGCACTGCTCCTGCTACGACTGGCCCGAGGTCGATTGGGACGCCACCTATTACGAGGAAGACGAGCTGCTGAAGATTGCCGACATGCGCAAGCGCAACCCGTCGGACAGCGCCGAGCGCCGCTTCTTCATGCTCGTCGAGCAAGCATTGGGGGCGCACCGATGAAGTACGTCTCGCTTTTCAGCGGCATAGAGGCCGCAACCGTGGCGTGGGAGCCGCTGGGCTGGAAGCCTGTGTGCTTCGCCGAGTTCGACGAGTTCCCCAGCGCCGTTTTGGCCGAGCGGTACCCCGAGGTGCCGAACGTCGGCGACGTGACGAAGATGAACTGGAAGAAATACCGCAATAAGGTGGATCTGGTGGTCGGCGGAAGCCCGTGCCAGTCCTTCTCGATTGCGGGCAAACGGGAGGGGTTGCAAGGTGAGTCAGGGCTCATGTTCGAGTACATTCGGGCGGTACGTGAGATACGTCCTCGATGGTTTCTTTGGGAAACGTCCCGGGAGCGCTCTCAAGCGAGAATGGGGAGGCTTTCCGACAGCTTCTGTCCGAAATGGACAAGCTCGGGTACGGTCTGGCGTGGCGCGTACTCGATGCGCAGTTCTTCGGAGTGGCCCAAAGACGCCGCCGTCTCTTTCTTGTCGGACATCTTGGAGCCTGCCCCCCCGTCGGCGTACTCATTGAGCCGGAGAGCATGCGAGGGGATCTTGAATCGAGCGCGGAAAAGAGGGCGAGCCTTGCCGAAGAGGCTGGAAGAAGCCCTCGTAGCGCAGGCTTCAAGTACCACCAGGGAGCAGGCGCGTGAGGAGTAGGCGCGGAACCAGAGCAGTCTCCCACGCTCACCGCCGATTGGCACAGCCCCGCCGTCTACCCCATCGACGAGCCGATAACGATGGCCGACCTCAACGCCAACACGGCGATCGGATACGACATGGTTGGCACGCTCAAGGTTGGCGGCGACGCGCCGTCGGTGTGCCTGTGAGCGCCTGCACGCTGCTCGTCCGCTGCGGATGCGCGGGCGGGGGCAAAGGAGCGCTGGTGAGCGACGAAGTGTCGCTCACCCTCTCCACCAGCAACACTCAGACGCTTTTCAGCGAGGAAGGAGGCGACATGGTTGTGCGAAGGCTCACGCCGCGCGAGTGCGAGCGTCTTCAGGGTTTTCCGGACGATTGGACGAAGATACCCTATCGCGGCAAGCCCGCAGACGAGTGCCCGGACGGCCCGCGCTACAAGGCGGTCGGCAACAGCATGGCCGTTCCCGTTATGAGGTGGATCGGCAAGAGGATCGCCATGGCCGAGGCGGGTGAGATCGCATGAGCTGCGACCCGTATAAATGGACGTGCGCGAGGTGCGGCAAAACGCACTGCAACCCGTTTTTCACGTGCTACCCGCGCGAATTTTGGAAGGACAACAAGAAGCGTGTCGGCGAGGTCTGCGAAAAGTGCCGCGACGAAATCGACTATAGCAACGTGCGAGAGGAGCAGAAATGAAGAAGGCGATGATCGTCCAGCCCATGAACGGGCTTGGCGAGGGGCAGATACTTGAGGCCCGCGCGAAGGCGGTCGCAGAGCTTGAGCGGCGCGGATACGAGGTCGTGGACACGTACTTCAAGGACGGCCTCGCGGTGCCGCCCAAGGTGGTGAACGTGCCGCTGTACTACCTGAGCCAAAGCCTTGGCAAGATGGCCGAGTGCGACGCTGTGTACCTATGCGATGGCTGGGAGAACGCACGGGGCTGCAAGGTCGAGCGCGCCGCAGCTGTGGCCTACGACCTTGAGCTCATCGGGTACGACCTACCGTGCCGTGGTGATGCCTCGTGAGCATGGCCTACTACGAGCCGGGCAGCGGGTGGAACCTGCCGCCCGGCTGCTTCGATGGAGACCCGAACGCGCCGTGGAACCAGGTGGACGAGCCGGCTTGCGGAGATTGCGCCCACTGCATAGAGGGATGCTGCGACTACGGCATCTGCGAGCTTGAGTTCGAGGAGGCTTTCAGCGCCCAGGAGGCGAAGGAGCCGATGGCGGCATGGGAGGCTGCGAAGTGGGCGCGAGACTGGATCGTCGAACACTACAAGGACATGCAGGAGGACTGGTGCAAACGGTTCGATGGATAGCGGCATCATGCGCCGCGCTGCTTGTCGCGGTTGTGGCCCTTGAGCTTTATGTAATCAGAACGTTGGCGGCGGGGCTGGTGGTTCTGGCCCTGCTCGCCTGCGGGTAGGAGGTGGACGATTGACCAACTGGGAGCGGTACTTCGGTTCGCCCGAGGCCGCGATGCGCATGGAGGTGCGCATGATGCGCGACGGGCGGCGGTTCAAAATCTCGCTGAGCGAGTGCAACCCCTTCACAACGTGCGCGTTCGCATCGCGCTGGGTGCGAGACTTCGGCTCATGGGGCGAGTACCTGGACTGGCTCAAGGCCGAGTACGACGATGGAACCATCAGGTGGGAGGACGAATGAGCCGCCCGGGATGCAACCGGGGATGCCTGCTCGTGATAGCGGTATCCCTGCTAATAGACGGATTGACGCTGTGGGCGGCGGTATCGCTGGCCCGCATGATCATTGGAGGATAGATGTTTGACGATACCTACCAGAACACGGTTGAGCTTGGCAGTGTGGCCGTGTTCGACAACGTGGAATGCGGTAAGGTCCAGGCTATGAAAGTCTTGGAAGAGGCTGCGGAGGTCTTCGGCGCTTGGCAGAAGCTCGATAAGGACACCTTCAGCGATTCCACCGACCTCATCGCCGAGTTGTGCGACGTGATCCAGGCATGCTGCAACATGGCGGCTGCGGTCGGGTGCGACGACCTGCGCCTTGCCCTGTGGGACTGCGAGGATCGCAACCGCAAGCGCGGGTGCATAACCGGCATGGTCGATCGTGGGAACCAGTGCACACGCGAGAAGTGCAAGCGTTTCGTTTTCGTGCCCATTGAGGTGAGACAGAAGTTCAGCGACTCGTGGGAGGCGATCGAGCACGATAGCATGATGTCGCCGATCGGGTACTGCGAACAGGTTATCGGGCAGGACATGGCAAACGTGCATCACGTCACCGCCGAGCTCATGATGTGCAAGCATCTGGTAAAGAGGTGCAAGGCGATGGGGGGTGCTGAATAGTGGCGCGTGCCCAGAAGGTCATAACCTGGATCGTGCTAGTAGGCTCTATATGCGCCTGTCTGCTGCTGTTCGTCGGCCTCGTGTCGCTGCTGCTTAGATGGATCATGTCTATATGGGGGATTTGCTAGCCACAACAAAAGGCCTCGGTTCATCCCCGGGGCCTTTCTGCTATCGCCTATATGTGATCCTCTCGGCTATGGGCCTCTCTGCCTCTATGGCCTTCTCTAGATCCTCTCGAGCCTCCTTCAAAATCTTCAGGATCTCGGCCCACTGTTTCGGCTCCCGTCTTTCCATCGCTAGCCCTCCTCGTCGATCCTCGCAGTACCTGGCACGACCTCGCACCATCCGGTGTAGCCGTGCCTCCTGTGCCATGTGGCCATAGCGTCCTCCTCGTTCGCCTTGCTGCCTGCCCTGTGCGTCGAGTAGTAGCTGTGCTCCCTCTCGTAGGTGCCTCCGTAGCCGCCGCCGAAGCCGCCGCCGTGCCTGATGATGCAGGTGTATCTCCTTGAGTTGCGCACTGCGCCCTCCTTAGTCGTAGGAGTCGAATATGCTCGGCTCGCCGTCCCATAGGTAGAGGTTCTCGCCCCCGAGAACGAGGGTCGGCATGTTCTTTGCCGCGCTGTAGTCGTGGATCTTGAGGCGTTTCCCCTCGGCGCTGGCCCTCCTGCCCATAATCGGGTCGTCGTCGATAAACTCCCCGGGTACCGGCATGTATTCCCTTTCCCATCCCCAGGGGTCTGCGTGTCCCACGAACTCGGCCCTTATGGGCCTGATCGTGGCTGTTTTCGCTGTGGCCCTGGTCACCTGGTAGAAAAGGCCTTCCCTCGTGAATATGTCGCCTTGCTTCACCATGGTTTAATGTCCCCTTATGCGATCGTGCCTTATGGTTTAATGCCCTGTTTGATGGATCAGGGGCAAGGCCCTACGCCCTGCCCCTGTGCCACCTGCTAGGCTGTGAGAAGCCCTGCCCTCGGGGCATCCATGCGGCGGCTGCGCACCGCGTCGCGTCCTGCTGCCTGGCCCCTGCTGATGCTGTCTCTGTTGGTTGCCCTCGGGCCTCGCCTCGTGGATTTGCCAAGGTCCAGGCTCTCGAAGTAGTCGCTCACCTCGGATGGACAGACGATCATCAGCTCGAAGCTCTGCTTCTCAAGCTCGCCCTTCACGCCATCGACGAATCCGACGATGAAGTTCGAGTAGGCGTTGGGGTCGGTGTAGGCGAAGTCCTCGTACTCGTGTGCCAGCCTGTCACCGACCTCAAGCAGGTTCTGGTAGACAATCTCGGCGGCCTCGCTGTCGGCCTTCCATCCGACGAACACGTACTCGTACTTGCGATCGGTTACCCTGCGCTGGTACACCCTGCACCGGAAGTTGTCGGCGATCACCGATGCGAGGCTCGGCGCCCAGGCTTTCGCGGTTCGCGCCGTGGTGGTCTCGGTCACTTGCTTTACCTCGTCGGCAAGCTCCCACTCCTCCACGTCGTTGTCTGCGATCAGGCGCTGTGCCTTGAGGGCGAACTGGATCGCCTCGGCCTCGTTGCAGCCGTTCTCCACGCTGTGTTCACGCAGCTTCTTGATCTTCTCGATGATCTTTTCTCGTTCCATGGTTGAAACCTCCTTTATGGGAGGGGCTAGGCCCCTCCCTGTAGTGATCTGTTACTTTTCCCAGAGGTAGCCGAATGCCTTGGCTATCCTGGGAACCTCGGTTACCTTTTGGGGCGTGAAATTGGTTTCGCGCTCGAAGAAATTCAGGCCGTACTTGCGGTTGATCTCCTCAAGCTCGGCCAGGTTGAAGTAGCCCATCTCGGGGACTGCCCCGAAGACGAACCCGAACATGTCCCCGCTCTCCTCGTCGTACTCGGTGGCGTAGAAGTCCCAGCCGTTGAAGCAGCTGAACCAGTGGCCGTAAACCACGGTCTCGGCCTTCTTGCCGTCTTGCGAGTAGAGCGGCGGGAGCTTCTTCTGAAGCTCTTTCGTGAGTAGCTTCTGCATGGTATGATCTCCTGTGTGTTGTTGTGGGAGGCCCCTTCTCGGGGCCTCCTGCTTGCTTTAGGCTGCTTGCTCTGCCGGTCTGATGGGGTTCGTTTCGCCGATGTTCCAATCAATGGCCTTGGCGTTCTGCCACTTGCCCTGATCGTCCATGTAGTAAAAGCCATGCTTGCCGAAGTACTTTCGAACCTTCAAGGCCCCTGACTCGATGCCATCGGCTATGACCTGCTTTCGCAGATCCTTTACCATGTAAATAATGGCCTCCTCGTCGCTGTTGGTCTTGAATGCCTCGGTGATCTGGGCCAGCCAGTTATCACAAGCCCTCATGATCTCCACCGGCTCGTAGTCTGCCCTGGGAATCTCCTGTATGGGCCTGTGCTTCGTGGCCTCCACTGTGTACCTGCCAAGGTCTGGGTAGGCCATGTACTCGTTGACAAGCTTTAGGGCTGTTGCAAGCTCTAGGCCATCCTTTCGGCCCTGTGGGCCTTTCCTGAAGTAGCCTCTGGCCCTCATGCCCTCCACAATGGCCAAGATCGTGTGGTTGCTTACAAGCTGACCACTCACCATCAGATCTAAACTCTGCTGCTCTGCCATCTCTATAGCCTCCTTATTCGGTTCTTAAGCTGCTGCTAGCTCTGTGGGCTTTTCTGTGGCCCTCATTGCTGACAACTGAATTATTGCACAATAATTAGTGTGCTATAGGCATAATGCACAATAGTTATTGTTCTACACAATACCTGCACAATTCCTATTGTTGTATCCCTATTGCTATTGCTGTATCATCAGGGGATTAGATCAAGGCATGGAGGGAGGTTGCATGACACCGACTGAGGCGCTTAAAGAAATGCTCGACCGTTCCGGCATGAGCATGTACGCGCTTTCAAAGACCATGGGCAAGAGCAGGAACTACGTTCAGAACACGATCAAACAAGGTTCCGACCTTGGCGCGGGAAACCTTGCGCTCATGGCTTCTCACATGGGATTTAAGCTGACGTTGAACGGAATGGGAGAACCCATCGAGATAACGGAGAGGAGCGAAGATGCCGACGATAATCAAGGGCCAGCCGACAAGCGCCGAGGTTAGGCGCAAGCTCAAGGAGGAGGGACGGCCCGTCGTGCTGTCCTGCTCGCTTGGCAAGGACTCGCTGGCAGCGTGGATCGCGCTTGAGGACGAGGGTATCGAGGTAGTGCCCATCTACTACTGGTCCATCCCCAGCCTTCCGATGGTCGAGCACAACGTGAAGACGATCGAGGGCGTTTTCGGCGTGAAGATCCACCAGTACCCGCATCCCAGGTGGTCGAGGACGCTCAACAACTGCGTGTTCCAAAGCCCCGAGCATTGTGACGTGATCGAGGCGGCGAACATGCCCGTGTTCGGATACGACGACATGCGCCCGTTCATCCTGGAAGACCTCGGGCTTCCCGAGGACACGTGGTTCTGCGACGGCGTTCGCGCCTGCGACAACCCCTACCGCCGCGCGAGCCTCACCAAGCACGGCCTCATGAAGCTCACCACGCGCAAGGCGTCGGTGGTTGCCGACTGGACGAAATCTGAAGTGATGGCGGCGATCGATAGGCGCGGAATCGGCCTGCCGCCTGATTACGAGTTGTTCGGGCGAAGCTTCGACGGCTTGGATATGCGATTCATGAAGCCGCTGCGCGAGAAGCGCCCGAAGGACTTCGAGGTGGTCAAGCAGTGGTACCCGTTCATCGAGGCCGACGAGAAGAGGTGGGCGCACTATGGGCTTTAAGTTCGAGAAGCCGCAGAAGGCGAAGGCCGAGAAGAAGGCCGTTGAGGCAGCGCAGCTCACCGATAACCAGAAGGAGTACCGAGACCGCGAGAAGCGCGAGGAGAAGCGCTTCCAGATGGCCGTCGATTCCGGCTTCTGGATCTGCTTCTGCTTCCATGACCAGGCCGATAGGGACAAGTTCGCCGACCTGGTAAAGGCCGACGAGGACGGCTGGACTTACGGCGACGTCATCCGCCCCGTGTTCACCGAGCGAATCGGCTTGCAGAATAAGCGGCAGTTCAAGCCCAAGGAGCAGAAGGGCACACCTGTGCCGAACCCGCTTGCCGGGATCGAGCCCACGGGCGACCTCGAAGCCGACAGTTTCGCCGAGGCGGACGCGATCCTCAAGGCGTTCCAGGCAATCGAGGTGCAGCCCTACTACGAGAACGTATGGAGCAGCGCCTACCACGTTGTGTGCGTGTTCCGCGATTCGGATGACCTTGAGAGCTTCATCAGGGAGTACGCGCTTGCCAAGTACGGCGACCTGTACATGGACGGCTCGAAGATCCTTGGGGCCATGGGCGAATAGGCCAATCTCACGCGCATAGGAGAATCTAAGGCGACCTACGGGTCGCCTTTTTTGTTCCCGAAAACGAGAGGAGGCAGGCATGTTCGGTCGCATCCGTGCCGCAGCAGGCAACATCGCCAACCGAGTCCGCTCTGCGTTCAGCCGCAGCCGTGGCAGCTCTTCTGGCCGCTCCTCCTACTAGAGGGGGCACCCGGGCGCAGCGCTAGCCGTTGCGCCCTTTCCATCTGAAAACGACAACCGATAGAGAGGAGCTGAAATGGCCGCGAAGAAGGACAAGCCGACGCTGCCCGAAGACACAGACTGGCCCAAGGAGACCGTCGAGTGGTTCGAGGCGTGGCGCTCAAACCGTTGCAGCGACCATTGGGACGACAGACAGTGGCAGTACGTCATGGACACGGCCATCGTCCACGCCCTCGTCTACGGCTCCAACGACTTCGGGGCGCTGGCCGAGCTTCACAAGCGCCTGGCCTTCATGGGCCTCACGTTCGAGGACTGATCGCCGTGAACGACCAGAACCTCATCAAACCCAAGAGGGATCAGACCGCAGAGCAGCGCAAGGCCGCAGCATCGAAGGCCGGCAAGGCGGCTGCGAAGAAGCGCCGCGAGAAGAAGCAGATGCAGGAGATAGCCAAGATCGTGCTGCACATGCCGTTCGAGGGAACGGACGCGCAGCTGGACGACTTGGAGGGCCTGAGCTTCGAGGACTACCCCGACCGCAAGCTCACGGTTTCCGAGATCTCGATCCTCAAGGTCGCCAAGAAGGCGATGCGCGGCGATATAGCCGCCATCCAGTTCCTGCGCGACACCGCAGGCGAGAAGCCCGTGGAGCAAATCGAGGTATCCGCCGACATCGGGGCCGCTTGCGACGAGATCGGCAAGCTCATCGAGGCGAAGCGCAATGCCGACAAGGGCTGACCTTATCGACCTGGTGTACGACTGCCCCGTTGACATCGCCGTGCGCCTCGGATTCGACAAGCTGACGTCTTTGCACAACGAGTGGATCAAGGACATGGTTTTCGGCACCGACGACGAAACGATCCAGGCGCACCGTGGCAGCTTCAAGACCACGTGCCTAGGCATCTCGTTCGCGTTCATCATCGTGCTGTTCCCCGGCCTGCGATCCATGTTCCTGCGCAAGACGGACGATGACGTGGCGGAGGTCATGGCGGCCACGGCAAACGTGCTGCAAACCGACTACTTCCGCGGCATCGTGCGCATGCTCTACGGCGTGGAGCTTGAGCTTACGAGAGCCACGCAGTCGTCGGTATCGACCAACCTCAAGCAGGGCGTGTCCGGCGCTCCCCAGCTGCTCGGCCTGGGATGCGGCGGATCGCTGACCGGCAAGCACGCAGACCGCGTGTTCACAGACGACATCGTGAACGTGAAGGATCGCGTGTCGGCGGCGGAGCGCGAGCGCATCAAGCTGATCTACCAGGAGTTGCAGAACATCCGAAACCGTGGCGGGCGCATCTTCAACACGGGCACGCCGTGGCACAAGGACGACGCGTTCCAGCTGATGCCGAACATCCGCCGCTGGGACTGCTGGCAGACGGGCCTCATGAGCCGCGAGGAGATCGAGCAGGTGCGGGCGAGCATGTCGCCGTCGCTGTTCGCCGCCAACTACGAGCTGAAGCACATCGCCGACGAGGACGCCATGTTCACCAACGCCAAGTTCTTCAAGGAGCCCGAGCTTCTGCGAGACGGCATAGGCCACATCGACGCGAGCTACGGGGGCGCTGACTTCACGGCCTTCACGGCCATATGCAACAGGGGCGGCATCTGGTACTGCCTCATCCGCATGTGGCACAAGCACGTGGACGACTGCCTGGACGAGATCATCGGGATTTGCAAGGCGCTGCGCATCGGCTCGATCCACTGCGAGATGAACGCCGACAAGGGGTATCTGCGCAAGGGCATCCTAAAGCGCGGCAGGCCGTGCGTGGGATACCAGGAGAAGGAGAACAAGTACCTGAAGATCAGCACGCACCTTCGCAGCGAGTGGGCGAACGTGCGGTTCCTTGACTGCGACGAGTACCCGCTTGACGCAGAGGCGCTGAACCAGGTGCTCGACTACAACGAGAACGCCGCGCACGACGACATGCCCGACTCCCTGGCATCCGCGATCAGGCAATGGGAGAACCGACCCGGCATAAAGACCTTCAAGGGAGGTATCTGATTTGAGCCACGAGTTCCATTCCTTCTACTACGACCAGATGCAGCGAGAGCCGTCCACCGACGACTTCCGCCTGCCCGCTGGAACCGAGATGACCGAGGAGCTGCTTCAGCGCCTGGTTGACGAGTTCGAGCAAGACCACAAGCCGCGCTACGAGTACCTGGACAAGGTGTACGACACGCACTACGCGATCTTCGACCGATCATGGCGCAAGAAGCCCGGCTACAAGCCGAACAACCGCCTGTCTGCCGACTTCTGCTACACCATCACGGACACGTTCGAGGGCTACTACATCGGCGTGCCCATGACGCTTTCGGTCAAGGGCGAGGACGACGGGCGCAAGAAGGCCGTGGAGGCGTTCATCGCCGACTATACGGCGAGAAACTTCCAGGAGGACGTGGACGCTGAATTGTCGGAGATGGCGTCGAAGTTCGGCCATGCCTACGAGATGCTGTACCAAGACGACGAGGGCTTGCCGCGATCCATCGCGGTGTCTCCGCTCACTTCGTTCATGGTCTACGACGATTCCGTGCTGAAGCGCCCCATGTTCTTCGTCCGCTGGTTCTACGGCGACGACGGCGCTATCAAGGGCAGCTATTCCGATGCCCATGAGGTAGTGCCGTTCAGGCGCGGCGATGCCGGCTTGGAGTTCGGCGAGGCCGAGAGCCACAGCTTCGGCAGCGTGCCCGCCGTCGACTTCCGCCAGAACACCAAGGGGCGCGGCCTCTACGAGGGCGTGCTTTCCATGGTCGAGCAGTACAACGCCGTGCTTTCCGAGAAGGCGAACGACGTGGAGTACTTCAGCGACTGCTACCTCGTGGTCAAGGGCAAAGAGCTTACCGATGACGAGCTGGTGAACATCCGCGAGAACAAGGTGATCAACCTCTTCGGCGAGTCCTTGGAGGGCCTTGACGTGGTGTTCCTGGCGAAGCCCAACGCCGACTCCGTGCAGGAGAACCTTATCAACCGCCTTGAGCAGCTGATCTTCAAGATGGCGATGGTGCCCGACATCACTTCCGACAGCTTCGTCACCGCCTCTGGCATAGCGCTCAAGATGCGCATGATGCCCATGAGCAACCTCGCCCGCAAGAAAGACCGCAAGTTCAAGCGCGGCGTGCAGGAGCGCCTGAAGCTCCTAGCCGCCTATCCGTTGAGCCAGGGCTTCAGCGGCGACGATTGGCAGATGGTCGATGTGACCATGCACCGCAATATGCCCGACGACTTGCAGAGCGAGGCATCGGTTGCCGGGCAGCTCTCGGGCATCGTGTCCGAGGAAACGCAGCTTTCCGTGCTCTCCTGCGTGAGCAATCCCAAAGCCGAGATGCAGCGCAAGCGAGACGAGCAGGAGGAGAAGGCCAACGCGGTGAGCGATGGCTATCCAACCAACCGAACGATCGAGACCAACCAAGAGGAAGGAACCAACGATGAAGGTAGCGACCTATAACCGAGGCAAGCAGCTTGCCATCCGCGAGGAGCCGGGCGGCGAGATCATCGGCACCATGGGAAACATGTCGGCTGCGCGGGTGGAGTCCGTCGCCGACGGGTGGGTCGAGCTGACGATGGGCGGATACGTGCGCGAAGACCTCGTGAGCATCTACGGCCTAATCGATATGACCACCTACAGCATCAAGCAGCCCGAGACAGTGCAAAAGGAACCGCAGAAGGAAACGGATGCCGTCACGCCTGCCGAGCAGCCAGGCGAAACCGAAGCCAAGGAGCAGCCGGCAGAGGACAGCGGCGAGCTTGGCAGCATGAAGCTCAACGACCTGCGCGAGCTTGCCCGCAACAGCGGCGTGAAGATCCCGAAGAACGCCACCAAGGACAAGATCATCGAGCTGTTGCTTTCCAATGAGTAAGCCGAGCGACGAATACTGGCGCGAGAGGCGCGACGAGTTCTTGCAGCAGCTGACCAAGGACGAGGCCAACCTGTCCAAGCGGCTTTCCAAGGTCTACGCATCCGAGGCGGCGAAGCTCGACCGCATGATAGCGGCCTACTACGCCAAGTACGGCGAGGGCAAGGTGATCGAGTACCGCCGCCTGCTGCAATCCATCAGCGCGGAAGACCGCACGCTGCTCATGGAGCGAATGGACGAGTTCGCCAAGAAGTACCCGCAGTACGCCGACCTCATGCCTGTGCGCGAGAGCATCTACCGCCTGAACGAGCTTGAGGCTATCCAGATGCAGATACGCTTGCAGCAGCTTGAGATAGGCGCAATCGAGCAGGAGGAGTTCCGCAGGCACTTCGAGGAGCAGGCGCGGCGTGCCGCCAACATCGCCGCCGAGGAGCTTGGCTTTGGCAAGGAGTTCTACCGCTACGACTCCGAGGTCGTGCGTGCGACGGTCGGAGCTGCCTGGGCGGCGGGCGGAGACTTCTCGGCCAACATCTGGGCGAACCGCGAGAAGCTGGCGAGCTACCTCAACGACGACTTCTCAAAGCTGATCGCACGCGGCGTCTCGTACGACGAGATTTCGCGCGAGCTTCGCCAGAGGCTCAACCACAGCGGCGCGAAGACCGCCATGCGCCTTGTGTACACAGAGGGAACGCACCTTTTCAACGAGGCGCAGGCACGCGTGCACGAGTCGGAGTTCGACAGCTACGCGCTGTCGTGCATCCACGACGGCAGGGCCTGCGAGGTGTGCCGCGAGCTTGAAGCCTACCAGAAGCAGCATCCGGCAAAGTTCTCCGAGCGCATGCCGGGCACGAACTTCCCGCCGATGCACCCGTGGTGCCGCTGCTCGTACACCCTTGAGGTTGCCGACTGGGACAAGTGGATCGACGATTACGTTGCAAAGCGCGGCGGCGATTCGGCGACCCACGCCATGACGCTGCGATCGAACGCCATGGTTCGGGAGCCTGCCACCACGTCCCTGCTCGAATCGCTGCAACGCGCCGGCTCGGCGCTGGCTGGGCTTGATTTCAGGCTCAAGGGCCAGCAGTCGCTTGCGCGGAAGATCCGAACGGACTCGCACAAGCTCGACGTGAGCGAGAAGGAGGCATCCGAGGGCATAAACGACGTGCTGCGCTACACCTACGTGCTGCCCGTGGAGTCGTTTGCTGACGAGTTCGCGCGCATCAGGCAGGCGCTTGAGAAGGCGGGCTATACTGTGGTCAAGGTCAAGAACACGCTCGGAGACGCGGCAAGCGCCTACCGTGGCGTCAACACGCAGTTCGAGACGCCCGACGGCTTCAAGTTCGAGCTTCAGTTCCACACGAAGCAGAGCCTGGACGTGAAGGAGCGCAATCACGCGCTCTACGAGGAGGAGCGGCTTGAGGACACCCCGCTTGAGCGCAAGTGGGAGCTTCGCCGCGAGATGGCCGACAACGCCGCCAAGATTAAGACGCCGCCGAGCATCGAGGAGGTTCGCAGATGATCTACTACACAGACGATTCCCGCAGGCGTGTGTCGCGCTTCGACGCGGAGCAGCAGGTATGCGAAACCTACGATTTCACGCTCGGGCGCTGGGTGTTCGACACAGAGGTGTTCGGAACGCAGAGCGGCGACCTATGGCTGGACGAGATCAACCAGGAAGAGGCCGAGGCGATCATAGGAAAGCGCGACAAGGCGCTGCACCGATAGCAAGCAGGCGAAAACTGAATAGACATCTCACCTCAACGGCACAATCAAGGCCCCCAACACGGGGGCCTTTTCTTATGCGTCAAGGAGGAGCCATGGAGATCGAATACATCACCCGCGCTGGGTGCCCGTCATGCGAGGCGTACCGCCGTGCTGTCATAGAGCCGCTGTCCGAGGAGTACCCGGGGCGCGTGAGGGTTCACCGGGCATGGGACGGCCTCATGGAGAGGCTGAACAACGCCGAACGCATCACCCGCGTTCCCATGGTGGTCGTCACCGACGGCGGGCGCGAGGTCATGCGCCTGCTTGAGATGCCAACGCTTGAGCGCCTTGAGGACATCCTGGAACCCGCCTGACTGGCGAATCTCACGCATGAAGGACACTCGCATGGTCAAAGACCGACCGAGCGTTGAAGTCGATAAAAGCCACGGTTCGGGCAGGCGTGGAACCCGCTAAAAGCTACGGAAAACGTGCAGGCATGAGCCACGAGAAACCTTATGGAGGGTGCGAAGCATGGCAAAGGACGGAAACCGACAGAAGTTCGCCGGCGTAGCTGGCGGAAACCTCACGCCGCCGCAGCAAGGCGGGGACGAGGGTGCAGGAGGCGCAGCCGATGGGACCGGAACCGACGGCGCAGACCCCAGCGACGGCCAGCAAGGTGAAGCCGAAGGCCACGATGGCGAGGAAGGCAAGCCCAAGCCGAAAGGCAAGACCTACACCGACGCCGACGTGGACGAGATCGTGAAGAAGCGCATCTCGCGCGAGCGTGCGCAGATCGAGAAGCAAATCCGCGAGCAGATCAAGCAGGAGGCAGACGACCAGCGCAGCGAGGCCGAGAAGCTTGCTGGCATGAACGACTTGCAGCGTGCGCAGTACGCGCTTGAGAAAGCCAACGCCGAGAAGGCAGCGCTTGAGCGCCGCATCAACCTGTCCGAGCAGATGGGCGTTGCGCGCGGAGAGCTGAAGGCTGCTGGCATCGACCTCGGCGACGAGCTTCTTTCCATGTTCGTGACGGAGAAGGCGGACGACACCAACGCCGCGATTTCCAAGATCAAGGAGCTTTTCCCCAAGGCGGTAGACGCCGCAGTGCAGGAAGCGCTCAAGCGCAAACCGCCCAAGACGGGCAGCGAGGGCAAGCCCCAATCCTTCGGCGCGAGCTTCGCAGCCGCATACAGCAACCGAATGAACGGAGGAAAGAAAGATGGCGCTCAATAAGGCGTTCACCTACGGCGACTCCGAAAGCATCCTCGATTCCGAGGTGGGCATCGTCGCCAAGACGCGAACCGCTACCCAGGCCATGGCCAAGGAGGTAGACGGTCGCAAGATCATCAAGGCCGGTGCGCTGTTCACCGGCACCAGCGAGATCGGCGTGTTCCTTGAGGACTACGACATGACGGACACCGACAAGTGCCCCGCCGCCGTGATCTTCCAGGGCCGACTCAAGGCCGACAAGGTATCCACCGAGGCCAAGGCCAAGAAGGCGGACTTCGCCGCCGCAGGCCTCTACCTCGTGTAAGAAAGGAGCAGCTTAGATGCGTCCCATTTCTGAGCTTATCACCGAGCGCGACATGCTCGACTTCTCGCAGGGCTTCAACGTCCAGCGAAACTACCTCGGCTCCCGACTGTTTCCGGATCAAAAGACCCAGTACATCGAGGCCGAGTACTCCCGCATCGTGGAGAACGGCAACCTTCCCACCGTGGCAATGATCCACGGCTTCGACACCGAGGCGCACATCGCTTCCCGCGTTCCGTTCGAGCGCGTCGTCACCGAGCAGCTGCTCATCAAGGAGAAGATCAACCTCACCGAGCGCCTGCGCCTCGTCACGCGCGGCCTCGACATGCAGATGGACTCCGTGCGCCGCTACTGCTTCGACGACGTTGCCCGCATGGCAGAGTCCGTCGTCGCCCGCGTCGAGAAGGCCAAGATGGAGGCCCTTTCCACGGGCAAGATGACCATCAACGAGAACAACGTCTCGATGGAGGTCGATTTCGGCGTCCCCAGCGACCAGAAGGTAGCCACCAAGTGGGCCGTCGCCGACGCCGACATCATCGGCGACATCGACAAGTGGGTGACCATCGCCAACGGCAAGGGCCAGACCCCCACCGTCGCAATCACCTCCAAGAAGGTGTTCTCCCTTATCCAGCGCAACGCAGCCGTGCAGAAGGCGATCTTCGGCATCAACGGTGCCGGCATCCTGCCGAGCCTCGCGCAGGTCAACAACCTGCTCGCGCAGCAGTTCAACGGCCTCACGCTGAACATCGACGAGGAGCGCTACGGCATGATCGACACCGCCGCCGACTCCATGAAGGTTACCCAGGGCCGCTTCTTCCCCGAGGACAAGTTCGTCATGTGCTCCGTCGGTTACGACGGCTCCGTTGGCACCGGCCTTTGGGGCGTAACCCCCGAGGAGCTTGAGCAGGGCGGCGCGTTCGACGAGAAGCGCCAGGAGCAGTACGTCACCTGCGTTCGCTGGGACACCCAAGACCCGGTTGCCACGTGGACTAAGGCCTCCGGCCTGTTCATCCCCGTGCTTCCCAACGTCTACGGCCACATCATCGCCACCATCGACACGACCTCCGAGCAGGCGCTCGAAAATGACGATCGCCCGGTAGAGGGCTAGCCATGGCATCCCTCGCAGACCGCGTAAAGGCGCGTTACCTGGAAGACGAGGCAGTGCCGGCAGACGCCGTTATCGAGGAGATGATCGCGACGGTATCAGACCGCCTGTGCATCCGTCTCAAGGTGGCCGAGCTGCCGCGCCTCGCCGAGTCGATCGCCGTGGATGCGGCGATCAAGGCCCTGCGCCTGCGCGGCTACGAGGGCAGCACCTCCGAATCTGCATCGGACGGCGGCAGCATGTCGAACTCCTTCGTTGACGACGTGCTGTCCGCCTATTCCGCCGACATCGAGGCCCTGCGCGATGCGTGCCATCCCAAGGGCATCAAGTTCATGGGGGCGCGGCGATGAGGTGGTACAGGGCGGCTGCGATCAAGCGCGAGCAAACGGGCACCGACGAGCTGCACAACCCCGTGTGCTCCGAGGTGTCCGCCTTCGACTTCTTCGTTCGCGTAGGCCCGTGGCACAAGGTCAAGGCAGACAACGCGGGCAACGCCTACGACGGCGTTACCCGCTCACTGCTCACCAAGAGGCCCGCAGCAGACTTCGGCGGAATGTGCGCGGTCGAGGTGAAGGGCCACGCCTACGAGCTGGCGAACGTATCAGCGGACGGCGATACGACCGTCCTCGCCGTGAAGGGGTTCAAGCCATGGGTTTTGTGATCCAAGACGTGAACGACCTCGCGGGAAAGCTGAAGCGGCTTTCCTCCGTGCGCTTCGATGCGGTCATCACGAAGAACATGGCCCAGATCTTCAACCGTGGCAAAGCCGACGGCGGAACGCCCGTATCGACCGAGAAGACCAGGCCGGGCGGGCCGCACGGCGAGCTGCGCATGTCGCTGGGCCACTCGGGAGACACCGTTGGCTACACGAAGAGCTATGCGCCGCACGTCGAGTACGGCCACCGAACCGTGAACGGCGGTTACGTGCAGGGCCAGCGGTTCCTCAAGCGGAACGTGGACACGCAGCGACCGATTTTCCAACAAGACCTGATCGACCAGCTGAAGAAGCTCTAAGGAGGAACGATGCCGCGAGCAGTACAGCGCCTAAGCCTGGCCGTGTTCCTCGGTTGCCTGATAGACGCAATCGAGAAGGGCACGGGCACCGAATGCTACGACAGCCCCGAGAACAGGACTTCGCCGCTATACAGCGTGGAGCTTCAGAACACGCAGCCAGAGAACACCAAGACCATGTACATCGACGCGATCAGCGTATGGGTTCACTGCATAAGCGAGCCTGTGCACCCGTACAGCAACGCAAAGGTTCTCGGCATGATCCAGCGCCTCGAGCAGGCGCTTGCGGATGGGTTCGAGCTGCCCGAACCGTTCTCCCTGTACCGCACGACCTTCGACGGCGTGCAGACGCTCAAGAAAGACGAAACCGACGAGGGGCACGCGATCGTGGGGGTAACCTTCCGCGTTTGCTACGGCCTCCGCGTCAAATAACGAGAAAGGGGCCGCAATGGCTTCCGTTACCGACAACAAGCTCGTTGGGTGCGACTTCGACTCCGCCACCGCCAAGGCGCTCAACGGCAACGACATCGTGGCGCTCGTGACAGACAGCACGGGCGCGAACCTTCTGGCCGTGGCGGGTCAGCAGGGGCTTTCCTTCAACCTTAACCAGGACACCACCGAAGCTGCCACCAAAGACGACGCCATCGGCGGCTGGAAGCTGCGCTTCGCCAGCAACAAGGACTGGGACGCGTCCATCGACGGCCTCTACTCGCCCGACGACGAGGCCACGAAGATGGTCGCTAAGGCGCTTGCCGACGGCACCTACCTTTGCCTGAAGATCTGCAAGCGCATCCGCTCCACCGCGAACACCAAGTACGTGCCGCTGCGCATGGGCCTCGCAATCGTCACCTCCGACACCTTCGAGGCTCCGAACGACGACAACACCACCTATTCCATGGAGTTCCAAGGCTCCGGGAAGCCGTGGCTCTACGAGACCGCGACCGAAGACCAGATCACCGCAGCAACCGTGACCGTCACCAACGACTAAGGAGCAGACGAATGACAGAAGAGAAGGATTTCGACGATTATATCGAGTGCGGCGAGGCCTGCGAGGAGTTGGAAGACGCCCTCGAAGACAACACCAAAGAGGTGTTCAAAGGCGAGCTCGAGCAGGACATCGACGAGATGGAACGCGCAACGTTCACCATCAAGGGCCGCGAGTGCGAGATCGCCTTCACGCGAAAGCGCATCGACCTCTACGAGGAGCGCCACACGCCCATCATCGCGTCTTTCTACAAGAACGACGGCATGTTCACGTTCAAGGAGCTTTCCGCGATCGCAGGCTACGGCCTGAAGCTCGTCGGCGGCGGCTACTTCATCCCGAACAAGGGCGAGGAAATCGTCAACAAGCTGATCGAGGCGAACGGCTACCCCGCCGTGTACCAGGCCGTGATGCTAGCCCTTCAGCGCGACTGCGCTTTTTTATTCATGGGCACAGGGAACGCGCTCTCACTCGCCTAACGGGATTCGAGTACTTCAAGACCGTTCAGAGGCGCGGCGAGGATGCCGAAGACGCCGCCCTGTTTCACAGGGAGGCCGATTTCGCGTTCTTCGCCGCGCGTCTCGGCTGGGACTACGAGCAGTACGCCCAGCACACGCCCGTCCAGCTCATGTTCGTGCGCAAGGAGCTTGAGACAGCGACGGTTCGCGACTCCAACCTGCTCAAGGATGCGGTTCAGGTCGCCGTAGCCAACTGCCTTTCCAAGAAGACCTACAAGCTCTGGCAGAAGCGCAACGGCGAGTTCCGCGAGACGGACTTCACCCATGCCGAGATCGACGCCCTGAAGGAGCAGTACCGAAAGAACCCGCCTTGGACGCCATGGGGAGGTGCGAAACCGAATGGCTGATTACGTTCTATCCGCAAAGGGAACCTACGACGGCTCCAACATGGACAGCGGCCTCGACAAGTCCGCCTCCAGGCTCAGCAGCCTCAAGGACACCGCCAAGTCCGTAGGCTCGCAGGTTGCCGGCTTCTTCGCCTCAAGCTTCGGCAGCGTAGGCAAGTCCATCTCAACCGCGATCGGCACGGTGACCGCAGGCGTCACCACGCTAGCCGCCACGGGCGGCATGAGCCGCGCCCTCAACATCGAGAAGGCGCAGGCCATGTTCAAGGGCATGAAGCTCGAATGGGGCGACTTCTATCAAACAATCCAAGACTCCGTAGACGGCACCGCTTTTGGTTTCGACACAGCAGCGACGGCCGCCGCGCAGCTTGCGGCATCCGGCGTTGCCGCCGGCTCCGACATGGAGAAGGCCCTGAACGGCTGCGTCGGCACAGCCGCCACGTTCTCGCAAGACCTCGGCGACCTCTCGTCAATCTGGGCTAAAGTGGCCGCCAACGGAAAGCTCTCGGGCGAGCAGGTGGCCCAGTTCACGGATCGAGGCATCAACGCGATCTCCGTGCTATCGACCTATCTCGGCAAGTCCTCCGACGAGGTTTCCAAGATGGTCACAGCCGGCAAGATCGACTTCCAGACGTTCTCCGACGCCATGTACGCGTCTTTCGGCGATTCCGCAAAAGCAGCCAACGAGTCGTTCACCGGCTCCATGGCGAACATGAAAGCAGCGCTTTCCAAGATCGGCCAGGACTGGATGACACCGCTCAAGGACTCCGCCATCCCCGTGTTCAACTCCATCCGTGGGGTTCTCAACTCGTGCCGCGCGGCCATCAAGCCGCTTTCCACCGCTTTCGGCGAGTTCTTGGGCGTTACCTACGACGCTCAGGGCAACCTCACGCGCACCGGCGGAGCAGTCGAGAAGCTTTGCACGTTCCTCGACGGGCTGTCAGAGAAAATCAAGGGCGTTGACCTCTCGCAGCTCGGAACGGGCGGCAAGATCGCAGCCGCCGCTCTGGCGGGACTTGCCGCCGTGTCGTTGGGCGGGCTTATCGGCCAGATCCCAGTTCTCGGCGCTTTGGCAAACTCGCTCACTGGCGGAATCATCCCGGCGATCAAGGGTGTTGCCACAGGCTTTGCGGCGTTGAGCGCACCTGCCGCCGTTGCCGTTGCCGCCATCACCGCAGTTGCGGCGATCTTCGCTTACAGCATGGCCACCAACGAGGCGTTCCGAAACCAAATCATCGGGCTTGCGTCCAGCATCGCCTCATCGCTTGCCCCCGCGTTCCAGTCGCTCACCGGGCTTGCCGAACCGCTCCAAGGTCTCTTTGCCGCCGCCGTTATCGTTGTGAACAGCTTCGCGCTCGCACTTGGCGGCCTGGTGGCTGCGGTGGCCCCAGTGATCGCCACCATCGTTTCGGGACTCGTGCCAATCATCAGCACGATCATAGACGCGGTGGGCCAGATCGCGCTCGTGATAACAACCACGCTCTGCCCGATCATCCAGCAGATTACCGACCTCATAACGGCGAACATGCCCGTTATCCAAGAGGTCATCACCGGCGTTCTGACGGTGATCCAGACGATAATCAGCACGGTTCTGCCCGTCATGGTCGAGATCTTCAGCTCAACCATGGCCGCCATCCAGGCCGTTATCGATGCCGTCTGGCCGTACATCTCTGCAATCGTCACGGCGGCGATGAACGCCATCCAGGCAATTGTGACGATCGTCCTCGGCATCATCAACCAGGACTGGGGCAGCGTGTGGAACGGCATCCAGGCGCTCGCTTCGAGCGTATGGATCATCATCGAGAACATCGTCAACGGCGGTGTCGTGTTCATCCAGGCGGTCATCACGAACGGCCTTGCGCTGATCCAAAGCGTCTGGGATTCCATCTGGTCGGCGATCGGCGATTGGGTGGCGAACCTCTGGAACACGATCAAGTCCGTCGTGCAGGGCGGCATAAACAACGTCAAGTCGTTCATCTCAAGCGGCCTCTCGACCGTGCAGGGCCTTTGGAACTCGGCATGGAGCACCGTGCAGAGCATCCTCAACAACGCTTGGAGCGGGATCACCAACGGCGTTTCGAGCGGCATCAACTCCGTGGTGAGCTTCGTTTCCTCGATCCCCGGGCGCATCGTCGGCGCACTCGGCAACCTCGGCTCACTGCTCTACAGCGCCGGCAGCTCCATCGTGAGTGGCCTGCTCAACGGCATCAAGTCGACCATCGGCGGCGTCTACGACTTCGTGTCCGGCATCGCCGGAACGATCGCGAGCCTGAAAGGCCCGAAGCGCAAGGACTTGAGGCTCCTGATCCCCAACGGCGGCTGGATCATGCAGTCGCTCGAAACAGGCCTCAAGAAGCGCTTCGAGGGCGTGAAGGACACCGTTTCGGGCTTCGCCGACGAGCTGAGCATGTCGTTCGGCGGGCCTGATGTCACCTACGAGACCGGAGCCGCAGCCGCAGTCGGAGCGGTGGCCGGCGGCGACACCTATTACATGACCATCGACGGCAACACGGCAGACGCAGACATCGCGGTGGCTAACGCCATCGACGTGCTGGTATCCGCCGCACGCCGCTCTTCCACAGCGAGGAGGTAGACGTGGGAACCTATACAAGAGAGATCCAGATCGCGGGGCTCAACCGCTGGTATTGCGGCTACATCTCGGTCGATGCGGTGAACACCGTCAATGACACCACCTCGCGCATCACAGTCACCGCCGCGCTCGAAGACAAGTACGCCGCGCAGTACGGCACGCACTATGACGTAATCGTCAACGGCACCACCTACAGGTCGCGCGACGTGCTGCTCAACAACTACGGGAATTGGGCCACGCGCGACGCCGTGACCTTCACCGTGGACGTCGGGCGCGGGGCCAGCGGCTGGGACTGCTCCGTGCAGATCCACGTCTACGGCAAGACATACAACAACTACTACGGCAGCGCGGGCGGCGACGCCTGGGCAACAGAGTACGCTTGGATTCCCCAGCGCGGGTACTCGCAGCCGCACCCGCCCAAGAATCCAAAGCTGGCCCGCGTTTCCGACACCTCGCACAAGATCACGTGGGACGCCGACTACACGAGCATGGACGGCGCGTACCCATGGGCGGGCGTATACGTCGACCGGCGCACCGACGACGGCCCATGGGTCAATATCGCCGACGTGTCGTGGGACGTGACCAACTACACCGACAACTCGACGACCGCAGGCCACAAGTACGAATACCGCCTTTGCGCCCACGGCCCTGGCGGCAACTCAACACACGTATCGTGCGGAACCGCCTACACCACGCCTTTCGCGCCGTCGCGCGTGGAGGCCGTTAAGGCAGGCGCCACCGAAGTAACGCTTCGCGTCTACGGTGCTTGGACATATGCAGCCGCATGGGACATCCAGCGCTCGACGGACGGCGGCAACACATGGTCGTCTATAACGGCTAGCACCGAGGGTGAAGACCCCGCTTGGCTCGACCTGCACGACAAGGCCGCTCCTGCGGGAACGGTCGTATACAGGGTCAGGGCGAAGCGTGGCAACCTCATGTCCGCATGGGTCAAGTCGAACTCCGTCACGACGATCACGCCGCCGCTCGCACCGAAGGTAACCGCCGATTCCGTTGTTCCTACCGGGACGGCTGTCACCGTCTCATGGGTTCCGAACCATCAAGACGGCTCGGTGCAGAGCGCTGCACAGGTGGAGTTCAGCGGAAGCGAGACGATCACCAAATCGTATACGACGGCCAAGAGCGCATCCGTTTCGCTTGCCAAGGGAAGCTGGAAGGTACGCGTGCGCACCAAGGGCCTGCACGCCGATTGGGGCGCATGGTCTGGCTATGTAGCCGTCGTTGTCGCGGACTACCCGCAGTGCTGGGTCGCGTCTCCCGCGACTGACGGCATCCTAATCGACCGGGTGCCGCTCACCGTGCAGGTTGCCGCAACCGACGAGACGGGCATCGCCCAGGCCACGCTCTCCCTTGCCGAGGTCGGCGGCGCAGTCATCGCAACCGCAGACGTGACGAGCCTCAATCCCGTGCAGTTCGGCAGCTACGCAACCATCAAGAACGGCATCGACTACATGCTCACGCTTGTGGTCGTTGGCGGCTCGGGGTTGTCGAAAACCGCCACGCGCCGATTCAAGACTCATTGGGCGGAACCTGCGACGCCGGTTATCACCGTTTCCTACGGTGACGACCTTACATGCCACGTGAGGGTCGAGAACGGCGTTTCCGCCTACAACGTCGAAGATACGACGCTTATCGGCCCGATGGCCTACGACGAGGACAACAACGAGCTTCCCATGCTGGGAACGATTACGTGCGATGGCCATGAGCTTGTGCTTGGCAACGCATCGAAGTGCGAGAGCTTCATCGTCGAGCGAATCTACGACGATGATTCCAGCACGCTGGTAAGCGGCCTGCTCGATGCCCAGGAGACGATCGACCGCGTGCCGCCGCTCAATGCGGACATGAAGTATCGCGCAACAGGAACCGCTGCGAACGGAACGTCTGCATATGCCGAGGTCAATGCGAAGCTGATAGCAAGCTGCATGGCGCTCAATTTCGGCCAGGACGCATCAATGCTCATCAAGATGGAGCTCGATGCGGGCTACTCCACGTCTGCGGGACGCAGCTACAAGAGCTACCACTTCGCCGACGGCGGGGAGAACGGCGGTCTTCCCATGTCGTACCCGCTCGACGAGTGCGACCTTGCCACATCCGCCTCGTGCCTTTTCCGCCGCGACGGCCACGATGCCTTCCGCCGCGCCATGAGAAGCCAGTGGCAGGGTTGGTGGCGCGGCCTCGCTGGCGAGCGTGCCTTCGGAGCGATGACGTTCAGCGAATCGCTCAAAGCGGCGGGGCTTTGGTCGGCGTCCGCGAAGATAGAGCACGACGTATTCGAGGAGCCGAACAATGCCTAATTGGAAGAAGCGCTTCGCATCGTCCTACCGCTACATGCGCGTAGACCGCAAGACGAACCTAGACGTCGAGCGGCTTAGGAACATCTGCAACGGCGGGACGATCGAGCGCAACCTGGATACCAACTACGAGACGGGCAAGGTCAGCTACAAGGGCGCGCTAGACCTCGGGAGCGACCTTTTGCGCGTGTACCTTGAGGCAGCGTTCCCAGATGGCTCGGTTCACCTTGAGCCTCTTGGAACCTTCCTAGTGTCAACGCCGAAGCGCCCGATCGGCCAGGCGCTGGCCGAGGCAGACCTTTCCGGGCGATTGGCCGAAGTTGACGAGGACGAGTTCGACCAGCCGAGATCGGTTCCCGCCGGCACGAACGCCGTTGACTATGCGGCGAAGCTGCTGCGCGAGGCAGGTCTTGAGGTGATCGCCGACCAATCGGACTTCAAGCTCACGACGGCGTGGGTGGTCGGGGCGATCGGAAACGGAGAGAGCAACTACCGAACCCGCCTAAAGGCCGTCAACGCGCTTCTCGCGGCGGCTGGGTTCAGCTCCGCTTCATGCGACCCGCTGGGCCGAGTGCTGCTGCGGAAGTACATCGAGCCTGACAAGCGAGCGCCAACCATGGTCATGGAAGAGGGCAAGGGTGCACGCTTCGTGGACGACGGCACCGAGGAGTTCGACAAGTCGAAGGTAGCGAACGTCGTCCATATCGACTACTCGACGAGCGACGAAAGTATACGCGGAACCGCCATCGACTCTGACCCGAACAGCGAGTACTCGACCGTACGACGTGGCTGGCGCAAGGCGGTTTCCTACACGCGAAGCGAGCTTCCTCACGGAAGCACGGCAGCAGAGCGGCAGGCAAACGCGAATGCCGAGGCGCAAAGCCTGCTCGTCACGGAGCAATCGGCCATCCACCGTCTGAGGGCCACGCACATCTACGCGCCCGTCGGCATCTCCGACGCTATCGACGTGCGCTGGCCAAGCGAGGGTATCAGCGGGAACTTCGCGATCAGGAAGCAGACTCTCACCCTCGTGGGAGGATGTCCGATGGAATTGGAGATGAGACGCTTTGAACGTTAACGACATAAGCAACGCGGGAGACATGCTCGCCGAGCTCTTCACGCCGAAAGGCGGCTCTGGCCATTCCATGGGCTTCGCCACAGTCAAGTCTGTATCCGGCGCGAAGGTCACCGTTTCGATGTCGGGGGCCACGCTTCCCGGCTTGCCGATGACCACTGGCTGTTCAAGCGCCAAGGCAGGTGACCGCTGCATCGTCGAGACGATCGGGCCGCAGGCCATAGTAACCGGAATCATCGCGAAGTAGAGGAGGTGCGATGGCAGACGAAACGCAGATCGCGGCGTTCGTCCTCAACGAGAACGGCAACATCGACCGCGTGAGAACGACTGACGGCTCGATTTACCGCATCGAGTCAACGCTTGCCGTGGAGGCGGCAGAGGAGGCAAAGACAGCAGCCGCCAACTGCAAGACCATGACGGAAAGCGCTGAAACAGCCGAGAAGACGCGTGCGTCAAACGAAAACGCGCGGAAAACGGCTGAGACCGATCGCAGTAATAACGAGACAACCCGCCAGAACAACGAGACGTCGCGCAAGAACGCCGAGACAACACGCCAAAACAACGAAACCGCGCGAAGGAATGCCGAAATCACGCGCCAGAACAACGAGACAAGCCGATCGGTCGCCGAGGACGAACGCAAAAAGGCTGAAAGCCAGCGCCATGACGAGCATGTCGCCGACCAACAGGCATCGAGCAACGCGACCTCGGCGGCAAACGGCGCGGCATCGCGTGCTTACGCAGCGGCCAACCAGGCGTTGCAGATCGCCAACTCCGTTGCGCAAGGAAGCGCGGGCGATTCGGACATCGCGGCGCTGCGCGAGCAGAACGCGATCCTGGCAAACATGCTCGCTGAGTCGAGCGGCAAGTTCGTGTTCATGGGCGGCACGGTGTACGCGCCGTCTTCAAAGGCAACGTTCGAGGACGGAACCGTAAAACTCGGTTCCTCCTGCACGGTATCCGGCACGACCATCGTGCTCGCATAGAAAGACCAGCTAAATAAAGTCAAGGGGTCTCCGAGGCTTTCTTAGATAGAACTTTGACAGCTGAATATGGGATAAAGGGCATGCATCTTGTTGCTTGAGGGCATGCCGAACCAAACCGCATCATCTGATGGGTTCGCAGGAGTTTGCTCCATCGCGAAGAATTTCGGCGGTCAGCCTCTATCCTGAGACTGGATGGATGGCCGTCGCTCGTAGGGCCTTCGTTCGCGGAGGACGGCGAGGATGACGCCGCAGAGCTTCCTTGCGCACCCGGATACGGCGACGTAGTGGTGCTTGCCGCGCGACCTCATCTGGCCGTAGTAGTCGCCGAAGTAGGGATCGCGCATGCGCGCCTTGTCCGCTGCGGTCATGAGGGCGTTGCGCAAGGGCGCGGACCCCCTCTTGGACATGTGCTGCTCGTCGCCTTTGAATTTGCCCGACTGGCAGGTCGAGGAGTCGAGGCCGGCGTATGCCATGAGCTTCCTGGGGTCCCCGAATCGGTCGGGGTCTCCCACCTCGGCGGCGATCGTGGCGGCGCAGACGGACCCGATGCCGGGGATGGAGCGCAGGAGCTCGTCGATCTCCGGGTCGACTGCACGGGATATCTCCTCGTCGAGCGCGTCGATCTCGGCGTCGAGGTGCCCTATGAGGGCGGCTATGTGCTTGGCCTCGAAGGAAAGCGCCCCTTCCGCGAACGAGCATCCCACGGAATGCTTGGCCGCATGCTTGACCTCCTCGGCCTTCGCGCGGCCGTGATGGCCGCGGCTCGCGGTCCTCACGACCCTCTCTATCGTGCGGATATCGGTGGCCGCGATCGCCCTGGCGGAGCCGATCTCGCGGACGAGCGCCATGGCCGTCGCGCCGTGCTTGTCGGAGAACAGCGAGGCGAGCTCGGGGAATATCCTGTCGCAGGCCGCGGTGAGGCGGTTCTTGAGCGAGGTCCTCTCCGTCACGAGGTGATGGCGGTAGCGTGTGAGCTGCTTGAGCCCCTCTGCGGCCTCCGGCGATATCCGCGAGGGACCGAGCCGCTTGAACCTGGCGAACTCCGCGATGAGCAGCGCGTCGATGCCGTCGGTCTTCGTCTTCCTCAGGGTGTCCGCCTTGCGGAAGGCATCTGTGAGCACGGGGTTGACCACGGCGACCTTGAAGCCATGGGCATCCAGGAACTCCCAAAGCGCCATCCAGTAGTGCCCTGTCGACTCCATGATGATAAGGCAATCATCGGGCGTTGCCCCAAGCTCGTCGAATCGCTGCAGCAGGCCCGCGAATCCCTTCTCCGTGTTCGGGAAGGAGAAGGGCCTCCCGTGCGGCGCGCCGTCATCGAGCTCCGATGCTGCGACGTGCGTGTGCTTGGCGATATCCACCCCGATGTACTGCAAGGCAAGCCTCCTTCGCTCCGCATGGCCAAGGCGAAGGTTCTCCTTCGGACGCCGCGACACGCAGCCTCGTTGGATATGCGATCCGGAATCGATCATCCAGCCTTATTCGCGTCTCGTCGCGAGCCGGAGGCGCAATCCTTTCTTGCAAGGCTCAAACCCTAGGAAAAACGATGCGCCCTCCGCCCATTGCACGTCCTTTATCCCATATTCGCTTGCAAAGATAAAGAACGCGGCCACAGCGTAGGAAGTGGTGGGTGCCACACCCAAAGCAAGTGGCAGAAAGAATATACGAGGAAAACGAATGGCAAACGTAAACGCCGAGCGCTTTAACGTGAACGGGGTGAGCCATGAGATCATCGACTCACTGGCCCGCACCAACGCCACCACGGCTCTCAACAACGCCGAGTACAACCGACAGGGCCTGATCGGCAAGTACCCGGGCCAGTCGCTCGCAACGCTTCTCGCGGGCGAGGTCTCCGGCTCCGCCACCATCTACGACGCGCTGCACAAGCGCGTGCAGGCCGCAAACTTCAGCGGCATGCGCGTGGGCGACTACATCGACGTGCCGCTCGTGAGCGCGTCAAACGTGGCGGCCCAGCAGTCCGTGCGCTTCCTGCTTGCGCACTTCGACCCGTACTACCAGTGCGACGACAGCGCCAAGGGCCACCACATCGCGTTCATCGCGTCCGCGCCCGTCGCCGTGGCCAAGACCGTCACCGGCGTGGCCAATGACAGCTACCTGATGTGGAACACTGCGAACACCAACCAGGGCACCGCAGACGTGAAGAACCCGTACCTGAACAGCAACCTCAAGGCGTGGGAGAAGCTGTTCGAGGCGTGCCTGCCCGAGGGGCTGACCAAGTACCTGCTCACCCAGCGCGTGCTGCTTGAGGAGCGTTACAGCGCGAGCGGCGCGCTCAGCGACTCCAACAGCTGGAGCTGGCAGGACATCGGCAAGGTGTGGTCGCCCTCCGAGATGGAGGTGTACGGCTGCCCAATGTGGGGCACCAAGGGCTACAGCGTGGGCTTCGACTGCCAGTTCGACCTGTTCCGCGATACCGCGCACCGCTTGAACGGAACTCGGTACGATTGGTGGCTGCGTTCCGTCATGGGTGGCTCCTCGTCCCACGTGTGCTACGTCGGCAGCTACGGCTATGCCACCTGCTATTCGGCGACGCACACCTGGGTTCGCCCCCGCCCCGGCTTCCTCGTCGGCTAGCCAGCCGAGTGCTCTATACTTCTCTTTCGATGCGACCGCCTTGCGCGGTCGCATCCCTGCCCGCGCAGCGGGCCGTTTTTTTTGCCACTATTTCCGGGAGGTGCCATGAGCGGCGTCTACCAGCGAAACCGCGAGGTGTCCGAGTACAAGTTCTTCACGCAGGCCATCGCCATCCGCGTGGAGGTCAACAAGCTCATGGCCTCCTCGTCGGTCGTGCCGAAAGCCTACAGGCTGCTGAACGCGGTCCCCACGGTGGAGACCGCGCGCAGCATCGTATACAACGTCAACCGCGCCGACTGCTTCTACCCCAACAGTTCGTTCAACGCACTTGAGCGCAAGCGTTACCTGACGCTGGCGATAGCCGACTGCGAGCAGCTGATGCTCGACATGCAGTGCCTCATGGACATCGGCCTGCCCGTGAACGCCAACCGCTTCGAGGCGCTGGCGGGCATGGTCGAGGAGGAGATCAAACTGCTCAAGGGCGCGCGCAAGAACGTACGCGTCACCGGCAAGAAGACGACCGACGAGCGCATAGCCGAGGCCGAGGCCGAGCTAGAGCGCCTGCGTTCGTTATAATGGGCGGCGGTCCCGCCTTGTATATCGGTACAATTGGTGGCTGCGTTCCGTCATGGGTGGCTCCTCGTCCAACGTGTGCTACGTCAACAACAACGGCAATGCCAACTGCGGTTCGGCGACGGGCACCTGGGTTCGCCCCCGCCCCGGATTCCCTTACTGCCAGACCGAGTAGGCCAGCGGGCCGAAAGCAGAGCGCGGAGAGGAAGGAAGGCGCGACCATCGGGCGCGAGCGACGCAAGCTGAAGAAGATGGCCCGCATGGTGGCCGAGGGGGTCATGACGCCCGAGCAGGTGCAGCAGAGCTACCAGAGCTGGCGCGGCGGCATGGCTCACTTGGACGCGCACCGCAGCGTGCTGGCCATGGACGCGCTGTACCGCAGCCTGTTCGAAAATCTCGCGGGGGGGGGTTGCTCAATGCAATCAAGCCCGAGAGACGATTCGGGCGGAACGCCCTCGCCATAGCGGAAGGGCGGCAACTCAAAACGGCGGCCTAGACGGGTCGAAAACGAAATAACCAAGACAGCGAAGGCGTGCTGCGGCGCGCCTTCTTTCTTCGCGCCCGCCCAAACGGCCAGGCAATCTCACGGCGCTAATACGATGGCGGCACATTCCCCGATAAGGAAGGAGTCCGCATGGACACTGAGGAAGACATGCCGCGCCCCGACGAGCTTCGAGACGGCACCCTGGCCGAGGTCAACGCCCTGCGCGACTTGCTGTCGCAGATCGGCGACCCCGACGCGGCGCACGACGCGGGCGTTATCGACGATGACGAGTACGTGGAGCGGAAGGCGCGAAAGCTCGCCTACACCTCCGCGCTCGCCGCCTACGCCAACGGCGAGGTGCCCGACCTCCCGGCGCTGCTCGAACAGATGCGCGAGCAGGCGTCCCAGCCGACGCAGACCGAGACCAACACGGCGAACATCGACTACCTGCTCATGACCGTGGGAGGTGACCAGTAATGGCTACGAAGAAAACCGTTGAGCATTCCAAGCACTTCGCGAAGGTCAAGAAGTACTACGACAAAGACCTTTGGAGCAAGGCGCGCGTCTACAAGGCTGTCGAGTGCAAATGGATCACCGCCGACGAGTACAAGGAAATCACCGGCGAGGAGTACACGGCCGAATAGGCGGAAGGAGGGCGCCCAGGATGGAAGTGCTCAAGCTTTTTGCGCCTTACGGACCGGCTTGGCTTGGCGGCGTGCTCCTGACGCTCGTTGCGTTCTACTTCGGGAGACAATTTCTTGAGGAGTACAAACGCCAAAACCAGCGGAAGGGCGAGCTCGACCTGAAGCGCGAGGAGCGCAAGCAGGCCGAAGTCGACGAGAGGGCGCAGCGCGACCGCGAGCGGTCCCAAATGGAGGGGCGCATCGCCGCCCAGATGGAGCGCAGCAACACCCTGATTGAAGGAATGAAAACGCTCATGGAGTCGGTTGTCGCGTCAAATGACGTCCTCCACGCGGACTTGGTCCACAGCCAGGCGCGTAGCCAGGGCATGGCTGAGAAGGTCGACCATATCTACGACCGAGTCGACCTCATGTACAACAAGGAGACAGGGAGATAAAGATGACTGATATACAGGCAGGACTCACGGTGCTGACCGTCCTCGTGGTGCCCTATATCGTGCAGGCTATCAAGACGAAGGCGATGACCGGCAATGTCGCCCGCTGGACGGCCATCGCAGTATCGGCGCTGTGCGGCGCATTGACGGCCATGGCCGGGGGTATGCCGACTGACCCCACGGCGTGGGTTACGTCCATCTTCGCCGCGGTAGGCGGCGTGCAGGTGGCATATGCAGCCTTCAAGGCGGTCGGCGTGACAGACAAGTGGCTCGACGCGCTGCTTGCCATGGGCACTCCGAAGAAGGACGACTAGGAATGGGCGGCAAGCGCCTCGTGCGCATCGCCGCCGCCATCTCGCTGCTTGCTTTGCTCGCCGCCTTCGCCGACGTGGCGCTTATAGCCTCTAACGTGCCGAAGGTGCCGAAGGAAGAGCCTTTGCCCGTCATCTACGACAAGCCGCTCGACAAGCCCGCCGAGGTGCCCGTCTACCTCCAAGCAGACGAGCGCTGGGGCGGGCTTTCGTATGCGGGCGAAGACCTGGCTGCTGCCGGCTGCGGCCTCACGTGCGCGGCCATGGCGTGGGAATGGCTCTACGGACAGGCATGCACGCCGGCGCAGATGCTGGGCTTCGTTGGCGAATCGTGCCTCACGGACGGCGTGAACGACATGGAAAAGTTCTGCCGCTGGATGAACGCGCACGACCAGGCTTTGGGCTACACGCCTATCCACGACAACGCCGATGACGCCTTGGACGAGGCGGCTGGCGGCTGGATGGTGTTTTGCAGCCTAACTGGCCAGCTCCGCGAAGGCGGCAAGAACTACGGCGGGCACATCGTCCTGCTTTGCGGATGGGACGGCGAGGCGGCGACCTTCCACGACCCCTACGAGGGCGTGGTGCGGCTGAGCCGCGAGCAGTACGAACAAGTTGATTGGGCTTATTTCATAGCGATAGGGAGCGCTGAATAGAATGAACGGAATAGACATCAGCAATTGGCAGAACGGCATCAACCTCGCGGCTGTCCCGTTCGACTTCGTTATCTGCAAGGCCACCGAGGGCACGCGCTACGTGTCGCCCGACTGCGACCGCCAAATCCAGCAGGCGATCGGTCTTGGCAAGCTCGTCGGCGTGTACCACTACGTCAACGGAGGTGATGCCGAGGCGGAGGCCGAGTACTTCTATGAGCGCTGCAAGGGCTACGTCGGCAAGGCCGCGTTCTTCATCGACTGGGAGGAGCGGGGCAACAAGGCATGGGGCGACACGTCCTACCTCAAGGCCATGGCAGAGCGTTTGGCCGAGCTTCTTGGCGTGAGCGTGGATCGCATCGGTATCTACGCATCCAAGAGCGTGTTCCCGTGGGGCCTCACCGATGCTAAGACGTGGGTGGCGCAGTACGCCGACATGAATCCCACTGGCTACCAGGACGCGCCGTGGCACGAGGGCGCTTACGATTGCGCCATCCGCCAGTACTCCTCTTGCGGGCGTCTGGACGGCTGGGCGGGCAACCTCGACATCAACAAGTGCTATATCTCCCGCGCGGAGTGGGAGGCTATGGCTGGCGGCTCCAACGGCGATCCCGACTCGCTTATCCACGGCATCGACGAGACGCCAACGGCAGACCTCGCGGCGAAAGTGCTCGCTGGCGAGCTCGGAGACGGCGACGACCGCAAGTACGCGCTGGGCGACCGCTACCAGGAGGTGCAGTCGCTCGTGAACCACATCCTCACGGCATCCGCCGAAGATCTGGCCGCTGAGACATGGGCGGGCGATTACGGCAACGGCAGTCGCCGCAAGGCCGTGCTGGGGCCGCGCTACGATGAGGTCATGGCGGTGATCAACGGCCAGACCGAGACCGAGCAGGTGTACGTGGTGCAGAGCGGTGACACGCTTTCAGCTATCGCCGCCAAGTACGGCACGACCTATCAGGATCTCGCCGCCAAGAACGGCATCTCAAACCCGAACCTGATTTATCCCGGCATGCGCCTGGTTGTTTCCTAGGCCGCTCGTGGTATCCTAACGAAAACGATTGTGCCGACTGCGCACACCTCGGTTCGAGGAGATGCGCAAACGGTGCACCATTCCGATTTTCCTCGAACCCGCATGATGCGGGTTTTCTTTTTTTCGGCAAGAAATAGCAGCTGTCTCCCTCCTATCGCCGAACACGCCGCGCGTTATCACACAAAAAAGCGAGCCCGCGTGCGGACTCGCTTGGGAGGGGCGTGCATACCTTCCGCCCAATGTATTGTCGCGAACCATACCCAGCTGACGCGAGCTGCCGTTTCTGCAGCTTTTGTTTTTTCGACGAATCTGCGACGACTCTCACCGCCATGCGCCCGAGCCCACCAAAGCGGCAGCCCTCAAGCGACATCAAGCGACAGGTTTATTTCGCGAAACGGCTTGCAGCAAGCAGCATGGCGATGTTCACAATCGCATCGGCGGCGAACCACACGCCAAGCGCCGAGGTATCGATGCTCACGTGATTAAGCGTAGAGAACGTGCCCACCGTGAGCACCATGACCACCAAACCGCACACCGCGCACGCCACAAGCAGGTTCACGCAGGCACGCTTCGACGTTTTTGCGCGTCGCACGCACGCCACGGCAACCATAGACGCTGCACCAAGCAGCGTTCCAAGAAATGCGGCGAATACGATTGCGGCAACCACGAGCACGCCCGTGCCGGGAAGTTTCGAGCTCATAGAGCCAACCTGCACGGCCGACAGAATGCCGCCTCCAACAATAACCAGGCATACGATTGCGACGAGCGCCGTAGCCCATCCCCACAGAAACGCGCTTGCCGCGCTGGCCTGGCCACCCTCGCGACGAGCGATCGCCGCATACAAAGCCACGCCCGCAACCGAAAGCGTGAGCGCGAGCGAGGCGGCAAACATGAACGCCACGAACGCCGAACCCGTGAGAATGGAGCAAATCGTGTCAAGAATGGCGACATCGCTCGCCGAAATGTAGTCGTAGGCAAGCGCGCCTGTGGCATCCATAATACCCAAGCCGATGCGCGCCACAACGGCCACGATAAGAGCCATTCCGAACAAGGTCACATACGGCCTGGCCATGGCCTTCATTTGGGTTTTCATGTCAGGCCTCCCTAAAACTCGTTGTCGATGACCGACGTTCCGCACAAATACCCGCCGCAGAATGCCAAGCCCACATCGCCCATAAGCGAACCAAGAATAGGATCGCCGATATAGGAGTTCTCGCCGCATGCGCCGCCAGCGGTATGCCAACCCGCATACAGGCCGGGAATCACGAGGCCATTGGTGCCCACGACCTGCATTTGGTCATTGATGAGCAGGCCCGCCTTAGTGCCGTACAGGTTTCCGCCAATGCGGCAGCCATAGAACGGCGGCGTAGTAATGGCATGGAGCCATTCAGGAGGCATGGGATAGAGGAAGTCGTCCTCGCCCTTTTCGCAGCATTCGTTCCACTTCGCAACAGCATCGGTGAGCACGCCTTTTGCGAAGCCTAAATCGGCCTCGAGCTCCTCAAGCGTATCGCGGCGCTTGAGCACGTCGGCATCGATGGCGTCTTGCACACCGTGGTGCCAATCGCGGTAATGCTCGGGCACCTTGTCGATTTGCTCCAAATCGGGCGTGATGAGCTTGCGGCAATGCTCCTGCGCGAAGCCCGCCAAGTGGTCTTCATAATTCGCATCGAAAATGATGTAAGAGCGATGCCCAGGAGGCACCATTTGAATGGTCGCCAAGTCGCCCAGCGCGTAAATCGCATTCGCACCGTCTTCGCCCACACGACTGTCCATATAGCGCAGGCGGTTGCCCGCGCGGTCGATGGTGAGCCACGGCTGGCGCGAGAGCTGCGTCATGCCGTCATAGAGAAAGCGCGCCCATTGCCCGCCTTCAGCCTGCCAATCGACGCCGCCATCGAAACTCGCGGAGCTGTTGAAGCCCGACACATCGGCGCCAACGCCCAAGCCCATGCGGAAGCATTCGCCCGTTTCGCCGCCGACGAGATAGCTCGACGCGCAGCCCATAGCCGCCGTGGGAATGTAGCGATCGAGCAAGGCTTTGTTGTTGCAGAAGCCGCCCGCGGTAAGAATGACGCCCTTAGACGCGCGGATATAAACCTCGTGCTGGAAATCTTGCTTGGCGACCAAGCCCACGATACGGCCCGTTTCGTCTTGCACAAGCGCCTCAGCGGGGCAACGGAAAATGAATTCAACGCCCTTGGATACGCCGTAATCGTACATGGCGTCGGTCGCGTCTTTCATTTTCAGCACGTGGTGGTCGAGCGTGGAATTCTTCGGCGCAACGTACACCGGCACTTCGCCCAAGCGCCACTTCACGCCGCAATCGGCCATCCAGTCAAGTGAGTGGCCGCCTTCACACGCGATTTTATAGATGAGCTTCGGGTCGGCCGCGTAGTGGTATTCATCCATCGCCCAATCGGTGAGCGCTTTGGGGTCGAACGGATAACTCGGGAATGCGAAGCGCTTTTCTTCCTGCTTCGAATAGCCGCCCAGAATGCCGCACATGCCGGCCGATTGCGCATTGCCGCCCCATGACGCCATGCTTTCTACGCAGATGACCGAAGCGCCCAGTTCGGCCGCACGCGCCGCAGCGTTCAAACCGCCGCCGCCCGCGCCCACGACCACGACGTCGCATTCGTAATCCCACGCATCGGGAACTTTGCGGGGCTCGATAGCCGTGGCATCGTTCGCAGGAAATGCCGCTGCATCGTGCTCGCGATATGTGCCATCGGACGCGCTCGCGTTCTTGTCTTTCGAGGGAGCTACGGCAACGGCTTTGCTGCCGTCGGCCGCCCAGTCACCGATCACGCCCGCCTCTTCGGCATGCGCCGTCGCCGGCATTGCGCTCGCCGCAGCCAAACCGCCGGCCAAAGCCGCCGCTCCGGTCAAGAAATCGCGACGGGAAACGCCTTTGTTCTCAAGAGCTGCCATGGCTATTCCCCCTTCTGCACTTTGTCGATGGTGGTGCCGCCGCCTACTTCCACGGGCTGCAAGTCGGCGCCCGCCTGAATAAGAGCGTCGGTCGTGGCCTGACGCACGCCGGCGGTGGTGATGGTCGCGCCCGAAATGCAATCGATATCGGGACCCTGCTCGGCGTCGATCATGGCGGCGTACTTGCCGTCGCGAATGGCCTCGAAGCCGCCCACGCTTTGCGTTTCGCCCTCCTGGGTCACCTCAATGCAGTTAATATGGTTGCCTTGCACCGCAAGCGTCACCGTGATAAGGCCGTCCATACCCAAGCCCGTGCCGGTGTATACGCCATCGACCAGCGTGAAGTCGCTTTGAGCCTTCGAATTCGCGCCTATCTCGACAGCCCATGGATCGTCAGCATGCATGGCAAGCTGCTCGGCGCTTGCCGCGTCTTTGCTGCCAGACCCCTCGAACGATGCACCGCAGCCCGTCATGGCAACGGCAAGCGCGCATGCGCCGCATGCGGCAATCGCGCGGGTTCCTTTTGCAGTATTCGTTCGCATCGGTACCCCTTCCCTTATGCTTGAATCCCCATTCATTACTTCATCGAATTTCTTTTTTTGTTACTCCGATGAACTTTTAGCGCACTATAGCATATTTCATAAAGTCTCGATAGTCCCAGTTTGAGAGCGAATATAGAATTGACGCTTTGTCAATTCTGTACATTAACACCCTGTTCAGTTCCGTCGTATTGTGAACACATCGTGAAGCGGAGATTCCAAAAGCCTCATCTTTAGGGGAAGGAGAAGGGCATGGATCGCAAGCTTGAAATTATCCAGTGCGCACGCGAGCTCATCGAAGAGCGCGGCCTCGCGAAAACGTCGGTCGCCGCAATCGCCGAACGCATGAACGTGGCGCGCACGTTGTTCTACCATTACTTCCCCAGCAAGGAAGATTTGGTCGCCACCGTGCTCGACACCTACGTTGACGAGTTCATCGCAAGCCTGAAGGAGTGGAACGCGCAACGCGTTGAGGGCGATATCGAGGGCGCGCTCGACACGATCGTGGCGCTCATTCGCGACCAGCTTTTCGATAACGACAACGCGCACAAACCGTTTCGCCGGGCGCTCGCCACACACGAAAACGCCTCGCTCTATTTGCGATTCATCAATCGCGTCGCCGATGCGTCGGCGACCTACATCGTCGAAACCACCGTGGCCGATTTTGGACGCTTGCATAAAGTGCGCATCGACCACGTATACGAAACGTTCTACATGCTCATATTGGGCATCGTCGGCTACATGCGACAGCATCCCGAAGCAAGCGACGACGTGCTGAAGGACATCATCGCGCAAACGCTTCACTTCGAACGCGAGCGCGAGCAAAGCCACCATACGGCGTAGAGCCGAGGGGATAAAGGGGATTTGCCGGCTTCAAGAATGGGAAGCGATTTCAGTCGGCAGATCCAAAGGGTACCAGCGAGGAAAATTCTGGCGATCAGCTCAAGGATGCCACGCGAATTCGTGCGCTTCGATGCGCCGCCGATTCGCGGATGCGAACCGAGATCCGACAGAATCGTCCGCAGCGGCACAGGAGTGCGCGGGTCGTAAGCCCGCGCAGCAAAAGAAAGGAGGCATCCAATGCTGTTTGACGTTTATGGCGACAACGCTGTATACCAATGGATTGGATGGATCATCGTGTTTCTGGCCCTCATCGGGTTCAACGAAATCGCACGACGCACGAAAATCGGCGGCATCACGTGCTTCCTGGTGATTCCAGGAATTCTTACCGCATACTTCATCGCGATTTACGCGGGAGCCGCCGCGGGTGCCGAGTGGGCGCTCAATAACCCCACGTATCTCTACATGAACAGCTGGTTCCACTATGCCAAGCTTTACGCCGCAACCGCAGGCTGCATCGGCTTCCTTATTCTGAAGTATCACTGGGGATCGCTCGGCAAGGCCGAATGGTTCAAGTGCTTCCCGTTCGTCATCGTGGCCATTAACATTCTGATCGCCGTAGTGAGCGACTTCGAAAGCGCCGTGCGCGCCTTCGGCACCACGTGGGTCTCCAGCGAAGGCGTCACGCTGTACGGCGGCTGGCACAACGTATTCAACGGCGTTGCCGGCATTTTGAACATCTTCGTCATGACCGGTTGGTGGGGCATCTACGTGTCCAAGAAGAAGCAGGACATGCTCTGGCCCGACATGACGTGGGTTTTCATTCTGAGCTATGACATTTGGAACTTCTGCTACACCTACAACTGCCTGCCCACCCATTCTTGGTACTGCGGCCTGGCGCTGCTGCTCGCCCCCACGGTTGCCAACTTCTTCTGGAACAAGGGCGGTTGGATTCAGAACCGCGCTTACACGCTGAGCCTGTGGTGCATGTTCTGCCAGGTAGTTCCCATGTTCGCGAACGACTCCATCTTCGCGGTGCAGTCGGTGAACAACCCCGACGTGAACCTGGTCGTTTCGATTCTCGCCCTTGTAGCCAACGTCGCCGCCGTAGGCTATGTGATTTACCGCGCCAAGAAGCTCGGCGTGAACCCCTACACTCACGAAGTGTTCAAGGGCACGCGCGACTACGAGCAGGCCATGCTGCGTGAGGAGAACGCCGCGTAACGAGCGAGGCGCGTCTCGACATGCGCAAGAGTTTCGAGATGAGCAGGTGTCTCGAGATGTGCAAAACACACCTCGAATGTGGCATCGCGTCACGATAAAAAGCCGGAAACCCCTGGTTGCACAACACTGCGACCAGGGGTTTCCTTGTTTATGCGTACATTATGCAGAAGAATCGGGCGGAACCGCACGCCTTGCATGCCACATTCGAGGGCCTTTTTGAGCAAATCAATCGACGTTCGCAATACGCCCTAGTCGGCATTTCCCTATGCGCCGCGACCAACGCTTCCCTGTGCCCGCAACCGAAATTTCCCTATGCGCCGCGCTCACGCAGGCGCACGCGTCCAATTGCGACGGCAATAATCGCGATTACGAGCGCCCATAAGAACGTGACGCCAACCTCCCCCGCCGCCTGAAGAGCCAACCCCGACGTGATTTGGGGAGCCTGCGAGACCTCGATCATCGCATTGGTCGCCCAATAAAACGGGGTGAACGCCGCGGCCACGCGCACACCCTCGCCCACAATCGAGAGGGGAATCCATGCGCCGCTGAAAAAGCTGCACGCCAAACCGACGATGTTGCCGGCGCCATTTGCCACGCTTTCGCTCGCCCCAAGCTGCCACAGCAGAAACCCGAACGCGGCACCGATAAGCGCTACGCCGAGCTGCCCGAACACCACAATCGCGACCGAGGCAGGCGCAGCTCCGCCGGCGAGAGGCCTGAACACCGCGAGACCCGCCGCAGCAATGACCGCCCAAATTACCAGCGAAGCGAGCACACACGCGAGTCCCACCTGCGCGCCATAACTCTCGCTGCGCACAGGACCCACCACAAGACGACGGCGCATTTCGGTTTTGCGCAGCGACGCCAAACCAGCTGCGATAAAAATCGCTGACGAGGTGAACAGCGCATATGCCGAAAAGGCAGCGAAGTTGATGTACTTCGCCGAAAGGCCTTCTGAATCGACCGAAAAAAGCTCCACAGGCGTCTCGTCACCGCACGCGGCCGTTGCATTGTTCGCAACATCACGGGCGCTTGCCTGAGCATCAACCGAAGCGAAACCATAGAGCGACTGCACGTATGCTTTCACGCGCTGGTCCATGAGCGCGCCACGCGCGCCCTGGTAGCTCACCACGGTTTCGAGCGTCGGCGCGTCGGCGCCGCTATGCGCAGCTTCCACAAGGCCCTCTTGGAAACCCTCGGGAATAATGAGCACATAACTCGCAAGGTCTTTCGCCGCGGCGTCCTGCAGGGCAAACGTGGAATCTTCCACATGCACTTCTACGGCATCTTTGAGGGCGAAATCTTTGAGGGCGGCCGACAGCTCGCTGCCATCCCGATCGACAACCGCAACCTTAGGCGCATCATTGGAAAACTCGCTCGCCTGAGGTGTCTCAATGGCGCCCGAGCCAAGAATCGCCATGCATCCCAAGGCAAGCGTGTATATAAGCAAATAGCTCCAGTGCCTTGCGATAATCGTGACGGCAAGCTTAAAGACGTTCATAATTCTGCCTCCTCATAAGCAAAGCCGCCACGACGAAGAACACCGCGGCCATCACAGCGAGCACGCACAGCGTCGCGAAAAAGGGCGCGAGCGAATCGTAATAGGTCAAATCGTAGAACGCGTTTGCCGCCTGCGCCGCAGGGTTGACGAGCACAGCCCAAGGCGCACTTTGCGACACGCGGTCGGCGAGCTGCATAGAAGGCTCGCCATACAGGCCGGCGAAAAGCGCACAGAAACAGGTGATTCCCGTCGCGATGCCCGTTTTACCGGGGATCGAGATTTTCGGAATGGCCCCAATTGCCGCGCCCAACGCCGTCGACATGAGCGCGCATGCGGCAAGCGCAAGCATCGCCAGCCCATCGCGTCCACCGAATTCCACGCCCAGCACGAAGCGCATATAGGCAAATGCCAGAAGCAGGCAGAAGAATACCGTGACGAAACTCGCAGCCATGGCGACCGCCAATTGCCTCGCGGGAGAGACGCCCGAAACCTGTCGGCGCGCGCCAACCGCCGACGTGTTCGCGCGCGCGGCTGACACCGCGTTAATCGAAACGGTGATGGACATGAGCGCCGCAAATCCCATAAGCGCGTAGTAATAGCGCACCGTGCTGCTCGCCTGCACGCGAAGCACGTCGACCTGCTGGGTTCTCACGGCGTCGGACATGAATGCCGAAGCCGCTTCGCTCATGCCGGCCGAACGGGCAAACTCCGCAAGCTCGCCTTCACTCGGGGGCGCCTGCATGCCTTGCGCGGAAGGCTGGGATAAAAACGTCTGCTTCATTTCGGCATAGATTTGACGATATTGGTCGAGCACGGCGCGCACGACGCTCTGATCGATCGAACCCGTCGTAAGACTCGCGGCAAGCGGAGACACCTGCATGCTTGGCAAGCCTTCTTCGTCCACGGTAATGCATGCCGCCGCGTCACCCGAAAGCACCGCTTCGCGCCCTTCTTCAAGCGTCGCAACCTTCGCGACATCGAGCAGCTGGCCCGCACCCGGCGCCGACACTTCGTCGAGCATTTCACGGAAGAACACGGCCCGTTCGGAGTTGAAGTTGTCATCAGCAACCACCACGCAGCTCGCAGGGTCGACGCGATAGCTTTCGTCGATATTCGAAAGCATCACATGAAAGAGCGTGGCAAGCGCCAACGGAAACAGAATGACCCATATGAGCACGTCGCGCTGTCTTACAAGCATGCGCACAGTGTGCGCGAATAAAGCGCCCATGACAGCCTCCTAATCGCGCAGCTCGCGGCCAGTGATTTCAAGAAACACGTCATTGAGCGTGGGAGGCTCGGAATACACGCGCCCAACCGCCACGCGCGACGACTTGAGCGCCCCCAGCACATCGAGTAAGTTCCGCTCGCTCGCTTCGCACGCCGCGTGCAGCTCGCCATTGGCGAATTCGCACGAGAGCACATGCGGAAGCGCCCCGACAGTCTGAGCCGCCGCACAACCGCAAGCCTCGACGGCGCCAGGAAGCTCAATGACGATTTTCTCCCCCACCGCAATGCCGCGCTTGAGTTCATCGGCGGTGCCGAGCGCCAGAATTTTACCGCCATCCATGATCATGATCCGGCTGCAGATTTGCTCGACTTCCTCCATGTAATGGCTCGTGTACACCACCGTCGCACCCTCGTCGCGCAAGCGCACGATGCCGTCGAGGATTGCATTTCGGCTTTGCGGGTCAACCGCCACCGTAGGTTCGTCGAAGAAAATGAGCTCGGGCTTGTGCGCAATGCCACACGCAATATTCAGCCGGCGAAGCAGGCCGCCCGACAGTTTCTTGGGGCGCATTTTGCGGTAATCCTCAAGCCCCACGAATTCGATGGCTTCTTCCACCAGCTGGCGTCGGCGGGTTTTGTCGCTCACATACAAGGCGCAGAAGCAGTCGATGTTCTCGAAAACGGTGAGCTCGTCAAATACTGCCACCTGCTGAGGAACCACGCCAATACGCCGCTTAAGGTCATAACGCGTCGGCTTCATTGCCTCGCCGAACAGCTCGATGTCGCCCTTGTCGTAGACGAGTAGCTGCAGCATGCAGTTAATTGCCGTCGTTTTGCCGCAGCCATTCGGGCCCAAAAGACCGAAAATTTCGCCTTTGCCGATTTCGAGATTAAAGTGATCAAGCGCGAGAATGTCGCCATAACGCTTTACGAGGCTGCGTACAGAAACCACCGAATTCGCGCTCTCGTTTTCTTTCATTGCATGGCCTTCCTCTTTCGCGGCGCATCGCCCACATGTAGCGAGATATGGGGGGCGCCCTTCCTTGCCTCCATCATGAAAGAAGGACGGAGCGCAAACCAGTGACATTTGTCATGAAATGGCATTTTCCCAGGTAAATTGTACGACAAGAACGCTTTAGGAACACAAGGGGGCTTTCCGCAAAACACACGGGCAAAAGGGTTTGCTACCATGCAGCCATGGAAAGAATTCTCGACAAAACAATCGTTCTGGCAGGCTGTCTGCTTACGGCCGCCTGCTTTTTGGTCGAGACCAGCAGCGGAGCCGAGCCCACAGCGTCCGACGCGCGATTGCTCACGCTCGCCATCGCCATGCTTATCGCCGTTTTATGCTCCGCGCTCACCGAAGCCGTCTCGACACCCGCGGGCATACTGGCCTTTTCGGCATACTGCGCGGCGGCGCTCTTCGTTCCCGCTGCGCTCGCCTTCGTACCGCTTGCCCTCTATGACTGCGCGCGCTGCGTCCATCGCGCGGACGTTTTGCGTTTCTCGGGCGCGCTCGCCCTTATCGCGATTGTCGCATGCCTTATGCGCGCGACGATGCCGCCGCTTTCGACGGCATCGCTTCTTTGCTCTGCGACCGCGGCCTGCGTTCTCTCGGTTCGCACGAGCACAACGCTCGCCCGCCAGCGCATCGCCTGGAGCACGCGGGACGCACTGGCCTCCCAGGCGCTTTCACTTCGCAAGAGGAATCGCAACCTTCGAGACTCGCTCGATAGGATGTCGGCGATAGCGGCAAAAAACGATGAAAACGGAGCGACTGGCGGCGAAGCTGCAGAGCAAAAATCAACTGGCGAAACCGCCGCGCACGAATGTGCCCTCGGGATTGCGGCGAGCAAGTCGGGCGGGGGCCCATCGCGCGAGCCAGGCGCCGGCGTGACGTGCGGGTTAGACGGTGACGCGAGGCACAAGTCGGACGGCGGCAGCGAAACAACGGGCGACGCGAGAGTCGGCGGCGGGGTGACGGACGGCACAGGGGTCGGCGGCGCTTTGAGCAACGGCCGTGTGAAGCGCGAGTCAGACGGCAACACCTCAGGCGATTTCGTCCACAGCAACGCATCGCACGAGCAGCTGCGCCCCACCCCGTTCGCCTGCCTGACCGAGCGCGAATACGAAGTCGCGCGCCTTGTGGCCGAGGGACTCGACAATCGAGAAATCGCCGCGACCGCCTATTTGAGCGAAGGCACTGTACGCAACAACATAAGCAGCATTCTCTCGAAAATGAACTTGAAGAATCGCACGCAAATCGCCGTTGCATACTACAAGAGCAAAGGCTCGACCCGATAAAACCGCAACCGTTTCGGCGGGCACGAAGCCCACTTCAATTTTGTTCAAAACGGGCTTCGAATGTGGTCGAAATTACGGGCGACTTTTCATGTTGAAATAGCACAACGTCCTGAACAGGCATTTCTTGCGAGAAAGAACTTCCTTTGGTCGTTTTCCGCACACATTAGGTCTAACAATGCCACATTCGCGGCCCGTTTTGAACAAACGAAGACGCCGGCATGCAAAACGCTGGCATACGAAACGAACGCATGCAAAGCGCAAGCACGCAGCGCGCAAGCACACGAAAGGAAAACGCACAGAACGCAGACAGGCAAAGCGCCGGCATACAGAACACAGGCACGCAAAGCGCAGGCGAGCAAAACGCTGGCATACGAAACGAAGCATGCAAGGCAGTCCGAAGACGATAATCGCAATCATCCCTTAGCGTCGCCCGCTCGCTTTCCTCCGTTTCGGCAGGAATACCGCGCCGAAAACAAACCCCGCAATAGTCAACGCCGCAAGAATACTGAACGCCACGCCGAAGCCGTGCGCATCGATACCCAAATCGCCGCTCGAAGCGAGCGCCATAATCCCGATGAGCACCGAAGAAAGCAGCGCGCTTGAGATCTGGCGAGTCGACGTGATAATCGCCGTGCCCTGCGCGACGTCATCACCCGATAACTGCTTGCTCGCGTAGGCCGTCATGGGCATTTGCAAGCACGCGACGCCGCAGATGCGCACGCCATAGAGCACCGTTACTACCCAAAGCGGCGTTTCTGCATCGCACGCGACGAACGCGAGCGTTCCGCCCAGCAGCAACGCGCAACCCGCGACAAGCAGCGGCCACGGCCCGTGCGAATCGAGCAAGCGACCCGTTATAGGGTTCAAAAAGCCTAACAGCACCGCGCCGGGCAGAATGACCAAGCCAGAAACCGCCGCCGAAGCGCCTTGCACATCTTGCACAAACAGCGGGACCATGATGGAAGCCGCCATAAACGACAGATTGCCGAGCAGCACGAGCACAAGCCCGACCGTGAATTGGCGATTCGCAAAGCATGAAAGTTTAAGAAGCGGGTTCGGAATTCTCAGCTGTCGACGAGCGAATGTGAACAGGAGCACAGCGCCCAACGTGATGCTTGCCGCAGCCACCACGCCCTGCCCCGATTGTTCAATGCACGCCGTCGCGACAAGCAGGCATATCGCGCCAAACGAGAACAGCACCGCAGAAAGCGCATCGAAGCGCTGATGCGTTGCGGGCTTGCGCATCACATTCGGCAAAAACGGAATCGCAAGCAGCGTCACCGCAGCGGAGACCACGCCAAGCGCGACGAATACCGCTCGCCACCCCCACGCATCGACGATGAAACCCGAGATTGCCGGGCCGATTGCAGGCGCGAACCCGATAATGATTCCCACAATGCCCATTGCTTTGCCGTATTGGCTTTTGGGATATACCGAAAGCGCCACCACTTGAATAAGCGGGAGCAAAATACCCGCGCCAATCGCCTGCACCAGGCGAGATACGAGCAGCACCGGATAATTCGTAGCGAAAAGCGAAGCACAGCATCCCACGATAAAACCGACCATGGCGATAAAGAACAGGCGTCGCGCATCGAGCTTGCTCACGAGATAGGCGCTCATGGCGGAAAACAACCCGAGCGTGAAAATGTAGGCCGTGGTAATGAGCTGGGCCAAACCAGCCCCGACCAAAAATTCCTGCATGATGGTAGGCAGCGCAGCAATCATCATCGACTGGGAAATGCACGCCGCCGTAGTGCCCGCCATCATAATACCGAGCACCATATGGCGCTGTCGAGGCGGCAGGCCGCCGTCTTCCGTCCGATTCGTTTGGATGTTCTCGCTCTTACTCATGCGCGCAATATTACCGCGTTACGCGCCACGTACAACGCGAGCCACACAAAAGACAACGAGAGGGGCCGCGGCCCCTCTCGATTCCTATACGACTTTCGACTTTTCGACTTGCTCCACGAACCAGTTAACAAGCTTCATGGTGGGATTACGCAATACCAAACCAAGCAACGCGAACGGCACCACATAGAGCAGCACGCACCCGATTTCTACCCAGAAATCGCCCTGATACACGCCAAACATCGCCGCGCGCATGGCATTAATCACATGCGTGGCCGGCAGCCATACGCTCACATCTTGGAAGAATTGCGGCAGAATGGCCAATGGGTACGCGCCACCGCCGCCCGCAACCTGCACGATAAGAAGAATAACCGCGATGGCTTTGCCCAGATTCGCGAACGACACCACGAGCGTGTAGATGATGAACGCGAAAACTTGGCCGCCAATCCAATATACAAGCAAGTACAGCAGCGGGTTTTCAACCTGCACGCCCAAGAAGAGCATATTGCCAATCGCGAGCACGGTGCTCTGCGCAAACGAGAGAAGCGACACAATGCCGAAACGCCCCAAGAATTGCTGCGGAAGCGAAATGCCCCCAAGTTCTTCTTCAATGCGGCGCGAGGGAGTGGGTCGGATAGTGACCATGATAAGCAGCGCGCCAATCCACAAAGCAAGCGTTGTGTAAAGCGGAGACATGGCCGAGCCGAAATTCTCGACGTGGAACAACGCATGGCGATCGAGCTCGACGGGCGCCGATATCGCCGTAGCGAGCTCGCTTGCATCGCTGCCGAGCACTTCGCGGAGCAACTCAGTATCGCCGTTTGCAAGCGCATCCTTCATATTCGTCGACAAGTCATCGAGCTTCTTGGCCGATTCGTCGAGTTCGTCAGCGGAGCTGTCGAGTTTCGACTTCGCATCGCCAAGCTTTTCGGAAACCGCGCCGGCCGAACCCGTAAGCGCGCCCGCCGCATCATCGAGCTTGGAAGCACTCGACGAAAGCAGCGACGTCGCGTCGGTCACCGAGCTCACGAGGTTGTCGAGATGTGGCTTCACGTCGTTGTTGTACTGGTTTTTAGCGTCTTGCACCTGCTGTTTTGCCTCGGCGATTTGCGCATCGATGTCGTTGCGCGCAACCTCGGCGCCAGAAATGCCATATTCCAAATCGCCCGCCGTGGTGCCGAGCTGGCGAGAGAGGCGCTCCATGGTCGTGCTCACGGCACGCAGAGTGCTTGCCATTTGAGTAAGCTCAACAGAGCTGCCATCGGGCATGCCTTTGGCGAGCGCGTCGAGGGAATCGGCCAGCTGGGCGTAGTTCGCCGCCTGATCGGCCAGGCCATCGGCGTTCGTGATGAGCGACTGCGAGACGGTTTCGCGGCCATCGTGCGCCGTCGCGAACGCGTCGTCTACCGCAGCCGACACGCCGTCGAAGCTCGCTACGCTCGCATCAATCGCGCTGGCGAGCGAATCGGTCGAGGCATCCATGGCATCGGCGATCGTCGTGGCCGACGCCTTCGCATCGCCCACCTGGCCGGCGACTTCTTCTGCTGAACCCTTCGCCGAAGACAGGAGGCTCGCAGAACTCGTAATGAGGTCTTGCGAGGACGTAAGCACCGTGGAATACGTGCGCAGCACAGAAGAAGCCTTGGCCATCTGAGTCGAAAGCGACCCCACATGGTCGGCCAGCTCGCCGATATGGCCATCGACGTCGGCATTGTCAGCGTAGGTCACAAGCCCCTGCGCCAAGCTCAGAGCCGTGTCGGAAAGCGTTTTTGCGAACGCCTGGTTCACCTGCACCGAAATGGCATCGGCGCCTTGGTCGGTCACCTTTGGCGAAATGGCGTTCTTCTTCTCGTTGGAGTAATAGATGATTTTCGCGTGCTTGGCATCGTCGGAATAAAACGTCATCATGTCGCGGCTGAAGCTTTCGGGAATCACCACCGCCGCATAATACTTGCCCGACTTGGCACCGTCGATGGCGTCTTCCTTATCGGTGAATACCCACTTGATTTGATCGTTTGCTCGAAGCGACGAAATCACTTGCTCGCCAACGTTGATTTTCACGGGGACGAGATCGCTTTCATAGCCCTCGTCAACACTCGCCACGGCGATTTTCAGGTTGCCCGTATTGCCGAAAACATCCCACGCGGCAATCATGTTATACCACGAGAAAATCGACGGCAAAGCAATGAGGCCCAGCACGATGATACCCGTAACCACGTTCGAGCGCAGGCGCTTCAAATCGCCCACAAATAGCCGCCAAATCTTCTTCATCGCGCATCGCCTCCTTTCACGCCGCGCGTGCCTTCGGACGCATCGTCACCCATATCGAAATCGTCGGCCGGCTCATTGAAGCCGTCAACGGGTTCGTCGTATTCGCTTTCCGCGGCACCAAAGGCGCTCGCAAATGTGTTCGAGGAATCCGCAATCGGCGCTTGTCCGTCTTCCGCACCGCGATTGCCTTCAGCAGACACAGGCGCATGCTTGACGGGTTCTTCCCCCGCATATTCAGGCGCAACCTCGATCGAAGAGAAGTCGTCGCACGCAGGCGAGCGAGTCGACGAAGCCACATCCATCGACGCGTCCGAAGAGCCGCTTTCACCATTCGCATTAAGAATAGGCTCTGGCACCGGCTCTGCGGCGGGCACGACAGGTACGCGCACATGCGCGCTTTCAGGGCCCACGGCAACCGATGAAGCATAGCCGACGGCAGGCTCGCCGCCCTGAATGCAAGGATCGTGTTCGAGGCTGTTGCGCGCGGCGAACAGCGTGCGCAGCTCTTCATCGCTCATTGCGTTCAGCGCGATCTGGCGCTCGAGGCTATCTTTCATGTGCTCAACAATTATGAGGAACGCGACGACGGCAATAAGCCACAACAGCCACACCGTGAGCACCACGACCTTCTTGCCCGGGCTCCACAAAGCCATCGAGGCCGTGAACAAAACAGGAACGACCACGCCCAGCGCATATGCGCCATGCTTCAATTTCGGATAGAGCCTCATGAATCGCGTGGAATGCTCCAGCAGGTAGGCGCGGAATTCTTCGTGGTTGCTCATGGCGCGCACAATTTGAGCCGTCCTATAACGACGTTCGGGCAATTGCACTTCTTCGCAGTTCACGATATCGCTTTCTGCGAGTTGCTTGGCGAACATGCGATTAAGGTTCGTGAGGAAGGGGCGCGCAAATGTGCCGATGAACAGGAAAACTGCGAAGAACAACGCAAGCACGCCCATGAAGCCAAGCCACATATTTCCGTAGAAACCGCAGATGCATTCGCGCATGGCGTTGATGCCATACGTGAACGGGAAGATGGGATACACCGTCTGGAAGAAGCTCGTAGTAAGCTCGACCGGATACAAACCCGTCGCACCCGGGATTTGCACAAACACCAAAATGACGCACAGGCCCTTGCCCACGTGCTGCAGCGTGGTGGAAAGCGTGTATTGAATCGCCAGGTACGTAAGCGAGCATGCGACCGCTGTCATATAGAGCGCGGCGACGTTTTCGGCTTGCACGCCGAGGAACAGGCAGCCCGTCACGCACACGATTGCCTGCAGCGAAACCATGATGGCGAACAGAATGCCGCGACCCAAGAAACGCTGCGCGATGGTGAGGTTGCGAATCTCTTCATCGTCAACCTCAATATGCATAATGACCATGAGCATGAACACGCCGATCCACAGCGTGAGGTTGATGAACAGCGGCGACATGGCTGAGCCATAGGCGTTGAGCGGATAGAGCTGCTCGGTTTCAAGCTGCGTGGGCGACTGCATGAAGTCGGCGATTTTGTTCACGTCGAGCGTGCCATCTTCGCCGAACAGCTTCGCGAGAGCGCCCGACGTGCCCAGCGCCACCACATCGGTCCGCACGGTGTCGATATCGCCCTGCACGTCGGCAAGCAGCGCGTCGGTTTGGCCCAGAGCATCAACCGTTGTGTTAAGCGTTGAGATGAGCTGGTCGAGCACGAGCGACGTTTGATCGATGAGCGACGTCTGACGGGCGACGGTGCCCGAAAGCGAACCCGCGGTGCTCGCAAGGCCCGAGAGGCCCTGGCTTACAGCGGGGATGGTGTTTTTCGACAGGTCGTCGTTGTATGCGCGACCGTTGTCGACCGACTTCTGCACCGCATCATTCACGGTGCTCGTCGCATTGGCAATGGAGCCGGCCGCGCTCGAGGCGCTCGCCGCGAGGGCATTCATCGATTTGAGGTTCGCTTCGGCATTGGCGTTGCTCTGCGACAGCGTGGCGATGGCCGCGTTAACGGCATCGCGCTGGTCTTGGGTAAGATTGGTGTCATCGGCCACGGCTTGCAAATAGGAAATGATTTCCTTGTTGCCATCGATGACGTTCTGGGCAACGCTCGTCGCGTATTCCACATCGCCCTGCGCCGCCTGAATTCCCGTTGCGGCATCGCCCACCGCGGCATTCGCCCTCGTGGAAGCCGCAGAAACGGTCGAAAGGCCGCCGCTTATGGCGGTCGACATATTGCCCGAGAAGCTCACGATTTCGGTATTCAGTGTTGCGGCAAGAGCCGAAGCCTCGGAAAGCGCCAGCGCCATATCGCCGATTTCGCGGCGGGCGTCGGAAAGCGATGCTTTCGCGCTGTTCGCCTGGGCAATGGCGTCGCTTGAGGCGGTCGAAAGACCGCTCACGCTCTCACGCGCATCGGATAGGTTTGCGTCAACTTTGTCGATTTGGGCCGAGACTTTCGCCTTCGACGCGTCGAACGACTCCTGCGATTCGGCGATTTTGTCGTTGAGCGTTTCGGCGACAACCGACGATACAGTGGAAACGAACGTATCATTAATCGTGTTGTCGAGGGTCGAAGCGCCCGTGTCGGTGATTTTCGGCGCCACGGGGTTGAGCTTTTCGTTCACATAGTATTCCAGCTGAGGCCGCTGGAACTCGCCCGTAAGCAGCGTGGTCATGTCTTCGCTGAAATCGCTGGGAATAACGAACGCCGCATATGCCTCGCCCGACGAAATTTTCGCCATGGCGTCGTCATAATCGGTGAATTCCCAATTCAGCTGCGTATTTTCGTGCAGCTGATCCATGATTTGGTCGCCCAGCTGCAAATCGCCAAGCAAGTCGTTGTGCGCGCCCTCATCTTCATTCACGACACACACCTTCAGCGCACCGGTGTTGTTGTATGGATTCCAGAAACCCACCACGTTGAACCAGGTGTACAACGACGGCAAGGTAATGAGCACGAGAATAACGACCCAGCTTGCCGGGGCTTTCGCGATTCGTTTCAAATCGCGCATAAGCACGCGGAATACGTTGTGCACGCGCATCTCCTTTAAATCATTCAGTCGGTCTATGACGATCGCGTGGCGCTTTTGCCTGCGACGCTCGCCCACATTCCGCGACAAGTCGCGAAACCCCAATTTTCAATTTGTCGATTCTATCGAAGCACCATGTTGGGGCTTCGATAGACAGGCGTTGTTACACGTTTGTTGCTTAACTGAATTATTTTACGATGCACGGAAAAACAAAGCGAGGGAATCGCCCAAGATTCCCTCGATGATTCATGGAGATAGGAACGCTACGCAGCCGGCGCTATTCAGGCAGGCCTTCGATTGCCGCCACTACGGCATCGACTTCAGCATCGGTCGTGCTCCAACTCGTGCAGAAGCGAACCATGTTGCGATTGTCGGTCTCTTTGCCCTCGAATTCCACAATGCATGCCTCGCTAAGCGATGCGAGCTGGGCATCGGAGATAAGGGCGAACTGCTGATTCGTGGGGCTGTCGGGCTCGGCCAACAAACCGCGTTCGGCGAGCGCCGCCTTGATGCGCATGGCTTGGGCCACTGCGACTTTGCCGATTTCAAAATAACGGCCGCCCTCGAAAAGCTTCGTGAACTGCAGGCCCAAAAGCCAGCCCTTGGCGAGCATCGTGCCCGCCTGCTTCATGGAATTGCGGAAATACGGCTGGAGCGCCGGGTTCACCACAACCATGGCCTCTCCAAACAGTGCGCCGCATTTCGTGCCACCAATATAGAAAGCATCGGAAAGTCGCGCGATGTCGGGCAGCGCCACGTCGTTGCCCGACGCGGCGAGGCCATAGGCCAAGCGAGCACCATCGACGAACAGGTACATGCCGAATTCGTCGCATACCGCCCGAAGCGCTTCGAGTTCTGCGAGCGAATAGACCGTGCCCGATTCAGAGGGGAACGAGATGTACGCCATGCGCGGCACCGTGACGTGCTCGGACACGGGGCTTTCCGCATAGCCCTGGGCAACGGCGCGCAAATCGGCAGCGGCGAGCTTGCCGTCGCGCGCGGGAACCGTTTCGCATTTGTGGCCGATATGCTCGGTTGCGCCCGTCTCGTGAACATTGATATGCCCGCAATCGGCGCACACGACGCTCTCCCACGGGCGAAGCGCATGTGCGATGAACGCGACGTTGGCCTGCGTTCCGCCTACGATGTAGTGCACCGCGGCATCGGGGCATACAGCCGCCTCCTTAATGAGCGCGCCGGCCCGCTCGCACCATTCATCGAGCTCGTAGCCCGCATACGCTTCCGAATTCGTCGTCTGCAGCGCCTCGAGAATTTCGGGTATCGCACCATGGCAGTAGTCGCTATTCAGTCGAATCATGAATGCACGTCCTTTCTTCAAACGCTGCCATCATATAAGAAAGCGGCGCCGGCGAGAAACCTCGCATGCTCTCTCGCGCCCACAGCGTCCTTTGCTGCTATGCGGGACAGCATGACGGAACGAAGCGCTTCGCGCCGAAGTCGAAAGCGGCAATTACAGCTCGCCGGTCGCCAGCGCGTCACCAGGCGAGCTTCGGCTCGTGGAACGACTTGTATCTTGAAGTGGATCGCGGTTCGCAAGACGCTCTCGAGATTCGAGGCAGCACCGCCGACGGCTGTCGAATGATTGTTCGACACCGATAGCGGGGCCTCCGCGTCACAAACTACCTATCAGATGCCCCGAGCGACGTTACGTTCCACCTATCAGGCACCCTCATCAATACCCGATCGGCCCCTAAATTCCGACCGCCACTAGAACAGCGATCCGATAAAGTCAGTCGCCTTTTCCGCAGCGGTCTCGCCCGCCGATTTCACTGCCTCGCCCGCGGCATCGAGCACGCCTCCAGCCGTTTCGGTCGCCCCGTTTTCCAAAGCGCCCGACACGGCGTCGGCTATGCCCGAGCCCGAGTCATGCATCAAATGGGCCGTAAGCGCCCCATCTTCCACCGCGATGGATTCAACCGTCCAATTCGAGGCATCCCACACATCTTTGCCGTCGTCGGTCAGCACCACGATGGAGCCCACATCGGCGCCGCGCACCTCGAGAATCTTCTTCGCATTAGACCACTTCTCGCCCACCAAATCGGACGTATCGACCGTGAGCGTCGCAGCATTCTGCTGCACGCCTGGCGTTTTGAAAGATGACTCGCCCGATTCCGCCTCGCTGCGCTGCGCCTGGGTGACGCTTCCGCCGGGCGTTACGGCCGAGCCCGCCGTGTCGCTCGTATGGAAGAGCACAAACGCACACGCAGCCAACGCCACCACGGCGCCAATGAAAATCACGGCAAGAGGTTGCTTTTTCTTCATACGGGAACTTTCCGAATAGCGCGTCGCGACAGGAGCGGTTGAGCTCGGGGCGTACGACTGCTGCGGGAATGTGGCTGGATCCGGCGTGCTTGGCTCGAAGGGGTCGCGCACATATCCACCGCCGGTTGCGGGCTGGGCACTCATGCGCGCCGTTTTCTCGGCCTGCGCAACGGGGTGCGAAGCGATCGTCGGCTGCGAGGAAAACGACCGGTCGGGGGAATACGAAACAACCTGACGCACGGGGATGGCACGCGTCGCCTCAAGCGACGCATCGGCCGAGCGCATCGAGGATTGGGCGCTTGCGCTCCCGCTTCCAACACCGTTCGCCACGCGCTCCGTCGGCTGTTCGTTCATTGAATTCATCTATCTCCCCAGAATACGGTCAAGCAGTTTGATTTGCCCATCCTAGCAGCGCACGTTCCGCCGCTGCTCCGTTGAAATCGACCCGTTATCCTCCCTTCACGCCTTCCCCACACCAAATTGCCACTTGCGCTGTAGCATTCCAAGAAAAGCAATCGAAAGGGGTGCCCCATGGGTCTTTTGGATGGAAAGGTCGCCATTATCACCGGCGGCGGCAAGGGAATCGGTTTCGGCATTGCGAGCGCGTTCGCCGAACAGGGTGCAAGCCTGTTTATTACCGGCCGCACCGAGGGGCGTCTGGCCGAAGCGGCTGAAAAGCTTAGGGGCGAATACGGCGCCGATGTCGCCTACACCGTTGCCGAGGGCTCCGACGAGGCTCAGGTCGAGGCGGCTGTCGCAAAGTGCGTCGAGCATTTTGGCAAACTTGACGTTATGGTGAACAACGCTCAGGCCTCTAAGAGCGGCACCAACCTTATCGATCACACGAAAGAAGATTTCGACCTGGCCATCAATACGGGCCTGTACGGAGCCTTCTTCTATATGAAGCACGCCTTCCCCGAGCTCAAAAAGACGAAGGGTTGCGTCATCAACCTGGCGAGCGGCGCCGGCCTGTTCGGCAAGCCCGGCCAGTCAAGCTATGCCGCGACAAAGGAAGGCATTCGCGGCATGACGCGCGTCGCCGCCACCGAGTGGGGCCCCGACGGCGTGCGCGCGAATTGCATTTGCCCGCTGGCGATGACCGAGCAGCTCGCAGCATGGAAGGAAGCCTACCCCGACACGTTCGCCGCCACCATCAAAGGCATTCCGCTGGGACGTTTCGGTGACCCGAAAACCGACATCGGCGGCGTGGCCGTATTCCTCGCGAGCGATTTGTCGGCCTACGTTTCCGGCGAAACCATCACCGTCCAGGGCGGCAGCGGTCTGCGTCCGTAGGCTTGGCCGAAGGCACGGTGCGCAGCGGCAGCCGCGCTCAAGATGGTAGAGGCTCACGATTGGTCACTTCGCCCGTATGCGCAACAGGCAACGCGCCCAAGCCCTACCACTCAAGCAGATATGCGCCCCGAATCTCAGAGGCGCAAGCGTTCATCATTCATCAAGGCGAAGCTTATGCTTCGCCTTTCTTTTTTTTAGAAAACCAAGCTGCGCGCGAATGCGGCTGTCAGGGAACGTCTCGAGTCGCCACCCGCACGAGATGAGGCCTCAAAACGAAACCATGGAACGACACGCAGGCAAAGGCCCGCGGGACGAAGCCCTCGGATGGAACCCCAAGACGAAATTGTCAAATATGTTCAAAACTGGCCTCGAATGTGGCATTTTTTTCCGCACCTCAGCTGCCAAACCGGCATCGCCTTCGTTGCAGCTCAACATAACCCCAGGTAGATTCCTTAAGGAGATACGCACGCTTTCTTCTCCACCTAAAGAACACCACATTCGAGGCCCATTTTGAACAGACCCAGGAGCCTGCGAGGAAAACGCCGCAGCGAGACGATATGAGCAGGACATAAAAACATTGAGAGCCCCTGCTGCATGCGAATCCGTGGATTAGGCCGACAATGTGAGTGTCCAACTCAAAAGTGGCGGCCACGCCACAAGCATGGAAAGGGGCTCTCTCATGTTGAATACTACCAC
>ERZ827108.520-NODE-520-length-64535-cov-12.880304_pt1 | contig 64535 bp, 49 predicted proteins | sample MGYA00519921_ERZ827108 | MGnify/ENA primary metagenome ERZ827108 (study PRJEB31778, sample SAMEA3449258) | human gut metagenome | biome: human gut; feature: human-associated habitat; material: faeces | place: United Kingdom | collected 2010/2012 ... | reverse complement strand
GCGAAGCATCACGAAGGGTAATGAAGAAAAATCAAAAAAATTCCCGACAATGAAGAGCCTTGACTCTGACAAGAATGCATCCAAAGCAGGCGATACTGCAGAGGTAGCAGCGAACGACAGCAACGGATTCTTCACACCAAACGAGAAGATCAACTTCTCCAATGTAAAGGTTGAGCCACTGTTTGAAGAAGATGTTGATTTCGACACATTCAGCAAATCTGACTTCCGTGCAGTGAAGGTTAAAGAGTGTGTTGCAGTTCCGAAGAGCAAAAAGCTCCTTCAGTTCACACTGGACGACGGAACCGGCACAGACCGTACGATCCTTTCAGGAATCCATGCATACTATGAACCGGAAGAACTGGTAGGCAAGACCCTGATCGCGATCACAAATCTGCCGCCACGTAAAATGATGGGAATCGAATCCTGCGGTATGCTGCTCTCAGCAGTAAACAACCTTAAGGATTCAGAGGATGAAGAACTTCATCTGATCATGGTTGATAACCATATCCCGGCTGGTGCGAAGCTGTACTAAGATAAAAGAATATATAGAGGGGCAGGATTGAATTCCAGCCCCTCAGATTCTAGACAAAGCCCATGGCAAATGCTGTGGGCTTGTTTTTTTACTTAAATTGTTCACTCAATATGTTCAAGGGTCGGTGAATTTCTCGTTTAATGCTCAAATGCATCGGGTTGAATGATGGGGTTATTTCTCGATGCCAAATATGCCCATTATATTAAGTCTCCGGCATCGATATATACGCAAGATATATTTCCGATGCAGAGATTATTTAAAAATACGAAACGTATAAGACGTTACAGGAAACTGAAAATGGATTGTGGGCAGAATATATAGCTGACAGATATTATGAGGAAGCTGAAGGCAATCTGGCTGCAGTGAAAGGGAATGGTTGATATGTACAAGATAATGCAGACATTGTTAATGGAGGAAATGAAAGATTATGTTGCTCATCCGGAAACCTAGAAATCACCCCTATCCCACATGTATCGTTTTTTACAATACGAATCCCCAACTAAATGATAAAGTCTAATCAGTAAATGAACTGAGACAGACAAAGGCGTCAATGATAAGATCGTTGACGCCTTCTTTATTTATAGGAGGATGAGACTATGGATAGAATTGAAAATCACCCAATACTTGGAGAGACACCGAAGAGGAAAAAAGTTACATTCAGCTATGATGGAAAATTACTGGAAGGATATGAGGGAGAGCCGATCGCTACAGCGTTGAAGGCGGCGGGGGTTATGGCGCATCGATATACGGCGAAGACACATGAACCGCGAGGTGTGTTCTGTGCGATAGGAAGATGTACGGACTGTGTAATGATCGTAGATGGCAAGCCAAACATCAGAACATGTATCACACCGCTTGAAGCAGGAATGGTTGTGCAGACACAGTATGGAGTTTCAGCAACACCGCAGGAGTAAAAAATAAACGGATGGGAGATTGGAATTATGAAGATAGAACGATACGACATGATAGTAATTGGTGCTGGTCCAGCTGGTTTATCTGCAGCGATCGAAGCTGCCAAAAAAGGTTTGAAACCGATTGTATTTGATGAAAACGCAAAACCGGGCGGACAGCTTTTTAAACAGATCCACAAGTTCTTCGGTTCAAAAGAACATAAGGCAAAAGTAAGAGGATTCAAGATCGGACAGGAACTTCTTGCTGAGGCTGAGGAATACGGAGTAGAAGTAGTTTTAAATGCGACAGTAGTTGGTTTATATCCGGAGAAAGAAGTAACCGTTAAGGTTGGAGATAAAGTAAAACATTACAAAGGCGATGCAGTCCTCGTTGCAACAGGAGCAAGCGAAAATATGGTAAACTTCGAAGGCTGGACAAAACCTGGTGTTATCGGAGCCGGAGCCGCACAGACAATGATGAACCTTCACCATATCAAACCTGGAAACAGGATTCTGATGCTTGGCTCAGGAAACGTCGGACTTGTTGTAAGCTATCAGCTCATGCAGGCAGGATGCGAGGTCGTTGCACTTGCGGATGCCGCACCGAGAGTCGGCGGATATGGTGTTCATGCCGCAAAAGTAGCAAGATGCGGAGTTCCATTCTATCTTTCCCATACGATCGTAAGAGTGGAGGGAGATGACTACGTAACAGGCGTTGTGATCGGACAGGTTGGTCCGGACTGGAAGATCATTCCTGGAACAGAAAAACATTTCGACGTGGATACAGTTTGTCTGGCAGTTGGTTTATCACCAATGTCACAGCTTCTGAAACAGGCTGAGGTCAAGATGAATGATACAAAAGGCGGACACGTTCCGGTATGTGACAAATACGGAGCTACAAGTGTTCCGGGAATCTACGCGGCAGGTGATGTTTCTGGAATTGAGGAAGCAAGTTCCGCTATGATTGAGGGAAGAATGTCCGGTGCATCCATTGCATGTTATCTTGGATACATGACAGAGGAAGAAAGAGATGCAAGGATTGATGAACTGGAAGGTCAGCTCGATACTCTGCGTCAGGGAATGTTTGCACCAAAGAACAGAGGAAAACTCGTTGAAAAAACAGAGGAAGGCATCGACGTTTCCATGAACCTTCTGAATAAAGGATATGTGGCAGATGATGAGATCGAGAGATTTCCAGGCGTGACACATCAGAAAGGAATTCATCCGGTCATCGAGTGTACGCAGAATATTCCATGCAACCCATGTCAGGATGCCTGCAAAAAAGGGTGCATCAGGATCGGAAAAAATATCACATCTCTTCCGGCAATCGATCCGGACAAAAAATGCATCGGCTGTGGAATGTGCGTAGCTTCCTGCTCCGGTCAATCTATTTTCCTTGTGGAAGAAGATGTAGAAGAAGGATATGGAGAAGTCACAATGCCATATGAATTCCTTCCACTTCCGGAAGTCGGAGACAAAGGCGTGGCACTTGGAAGAAATGGAAAATATGTATGCGAGGCAGAGGTAACAAAAATAAGAACAGCACCAGCATTTGATCATACGTATCTGCTTACGATCAAAGTTCCAAATGATATGGTAATGAAAGCAAGATTCTATAAAAAAGAAGCTTAGGAGGTTAGATCATGGTTGATATTCAGGCAAAATTAAAAGAAATAGGACCTTTTGTGGAAGGACCGGATGATAACCTCCTGGTCTGCAGATGCGAAGAAGTCACAAAAGGACAGATCCGAAAAGCAGTACACGAAGGTATTTTTACATTGGAAGAGATGCGCAGATATCTCCGTTCCGGAATGGGATTATGTCAGGGACAGACCTGCGGAAAATTAGTAAAAGGAATCATTGCAAGTGAGTTAAAAGTATCTCCGGCGGAAGTCGTTCCGGCAAGTTCGCGGGCTCCAATGAGACCAATCGAGATGTGCATACTTGCAGAAGACGGAGGTGACGATGATGAGTAATGTAGCAGATGTTGTAATTATCGGTGGTGGAGTAAATGGATGTGCAGCAGCATATTACCTTGCAAAAAGCGGCATAAAGTCAGTCATTGTATTAGAGGCAACAAACAGTATCGGACATGGCGGTTCATCAAGAAACGGCGGTGGTGTCCGTCAGTCAGGAAGAGATGTAAGAGAACTTCCATATGCGATGTATGGAATCCAGAATCTGTGGCCGACATTGTCAGAAGAACTCGGAGTAGATACAGAGTATACCCAGAAAGGAAATCTCAGAATGGGAAAAACTCCGGAGCATATGAAAAAACTGGAAGCTCTTGCAAACTCCGCAAAATCTGTAGGTCTTGATGTAAGAATGGTCGATCAGAAAGAAGTAAAAGAAATCTGCCCATATCTTTCTGACGATGTGATCGGTGCAAGCTGGTGTCCGACAGACGGACATGCAAACCCGCTTACAACCACTCTCGGATACTATAAAAGAGCACTTGAACTGGGCGTAAAATTCTACACAGAAGCACCGGTAAAAAGCCTGCAGAAGATAAAAGGAAAAGTAAGAAAAGTAATCCTGAACGATGGAACTGTATTTGAAGGTGAGACGATCATCCTTGTTGCGGGATATGAAAGCAGGGCGATCGCAAGAACAGTCGGAGTCGATGTTCCAATGACACGACTGATCGACGAATGTCTTGTAACAGAAATGCAGCCACATATGATCGATGTAATGTTTGGATGCGCGTCGGCAGATTTTTACGGACATCAGACAAAACATGGATCCTTTGTGTTTGGTTCAGACTCAGGCTGGGAGACAGTCGACGAGATGATAGATCCGTCTACAAATATCGCAGACCCATCCAGAATGATCACAAACTCAATGACACTTTCAGCAAGCTGTCGAGCGATCCAGGGTTACATTCCGGCACTGCGTGATGCCAAGATCGTAAGAAGCTGGTGCGGATGGCTGGATGAAGCTTTCGATGGAGTACCATTTTTGAGCCCTGTAGAGGAGGCACCTGGACTGATTCTTGCATGTGGATTTACAGGACATGGATTCGGAACTGCACCTGCAGTCGGACTCATGTTAAGCCAGATGGTAAGAGGCGAAAAAACAGTCGTAGATATCAGCGCACTTCGCTATGACAGATTTAAGCCTTGCAGATAAAGATGCTGTATCGTTTTTTACAATACAATCAACAGGATTAAGGTATACAATCATAAAAAAATAATTGAGAAACTTTTTTAGTAATATGGACTACGAAAATAAAATATGTTACTATATGTGCGTGACAAGGGCGTCAACAGTGAATCTGTTGGCGCCTTTTTTCATTGGTGATGATTCTCCGACATGCATATGTAGACATAGAATGGAGGAGAAAAAATGAGTGCAAAGATTGATTTTTTATATTTAAGTGAGCCGGATATGATCAAAGCCGGTGTCAAGGACATGGGAAAATGTGTGGAAGTCATGGAAGACATGATGGTCACACTCAAAAAAGGTGACTACGTAATGGGTGGTGAAAACCACAACTCACACGGATGTATGGTTACTTTCCCGGACAATCCGGAATTCGAAGGAATGCCGAAAAATGGTGAAGACAGACGTTTCATGGCAATGCCGGCATATCTGGGAGGCAATTTCCAGATGGCAGGTATGAAATGGTATGGTTCAAACACCGAAAACAAGAAAAAAGGTCTTCCACGTTCCATCCTTATGATGATGCTCAACGACAAAGATACAGGAGAACCGCTTGCACTGATGTCGGCGAACCTTCTGAGTGCATACAGAACAGGTGCGATTCCAGGAGTCGGAGCTAAATATCTTGCAAGAAAAGATTCCAAAGTTGTAACGATCGTAGGACCGGGCGTCATGGGAAAAACATCACTGGCAGCATTCATAAGTGTCTGCCCGAAGATCGACACTGTAAAGATCAAAGGCCGTGGTCAAAGATCCATTGATTCCTTTGTTGAATATGTGAAGAAAGAGTTTCCACAGATCAAAACGATCACAGTCTGTGAGACAATGGAAGAAGCCATCAGGGACAGCGATATCATCAGCACAACTACCTGTGTTGGAGATAAAGAGATCTTATTCCCGTATATTGATGAAAAATGGATCAAGGAAGGTGCTCTTGTATGTATGCCGTCAGCAGCCAGATTTGATGAGAGTTTTTACCTTGATAAAAATACGAAGCTGGTTGTAGATAACTATAAACTGTACGAAGCATGGGCTGAAGAGTATCCATATCCAAGCTATGACCCGGTACAGATCGTAGGATGTAAGTTCATGGATCTTCTGCATGATAAAAAAATCACCAGAGATGAAATAATAGATGTTGCGGATGTTATAACTGGAAAGCTTGCAGGAAGAGAAAATGACAAGCAGAGGATCATCTATTCCGTTGGAGGCATGCCTGTAGAAGACATTGCCTGGGGTGAAACTGTCTACAAGAGAGCACTGGAACTTGGAATAGGCGTAAAACTTCATCTGTGGGACGAACCTGAACTTCATTAGATATGATCAGTTACTGCTTCCAGGTAATATCCCGCGAGGTGTTTTGCCATAAATATGGCAAAATCCCGAGACATACAGGGCAAAATCCCATCACCGCAGGTGATCTGGAATGGATTTTGACCAAGTTGCTGTGAACGAAGTGAACAGTAACTATAACCCTGTAAAAAGGAGATTAACTATGAGAAGAGATACTACGATCATTAATCCACGTCAGTTATACATAGAATTAGGAGTCGATGAACTCAAGAAGCTGAACTGTCCACAGCTTGGAATTTCTCATTTTTATGAATTTTCACTTGGACAGGGAAAAACACATGAGCTGAAAGCAGTCCCGGATGGAAGTATTGATCTGCTTTTCAATATAGGAAGTGACAAGGTTACGACCTATATAAGTGGAACGGTATTTAGTGTAAAAGACTGGAACTTGGGAGATGCGGATCTGTGTTTCGGCGTCAGATTTCAGCCGGGACAGGGAATTCTTCCGAAGGACCTGACGATGGACATGCTTGTAAATAACGATGTGGAAATTGATGGTAATATCTTTGGGGAAAACCTTACGGAAAAGATCGCACTTGCCGACAACATTGTTGACAGAAGCAGGATCTTCAAAGAGGCTTATGAAATCCTTGTCTATGGAAGACCTGATCTTTCAGATAAGGAAAAGATCAATGAGTATCTGGTAAGCAGGATCACCCGTGCAAAAGGCTGTGTGAGTATGAATGAGCTTGTAGATGAGACGAATTATTCAGCATGTTATCTCAGGAGAGTATTCAAGAATTATCATAGTATATCTCCAAAACAGTTTGCACAGTATATAAGATTTCAGATTCTTCTGGAAAAGTTAAAAACCGGAAATATGCGTTATGATGAGCTTGCACTTGAGTGCGGATATTATGACGAGGCGCATATGATGAAGGGATTTAAGAATTATGCAGGTATAACGATTGAGCAGTATAGAAAATTGCAGGAAATTACAGGGAGGAACCGTATATGAGTGGAATAGTAAAGATTGAAGTGATCACTGGAATGTCAAAACTCACAGATCTGATCCAGAATCTCAGCAAGGTTGGTGTAAGAGGTGCAACTGTCATGCAGGTGCTTGGATGTGGAATTGAGATGGGAACTCCGGAATACGAGGTTGAACGCAATGAAGTGATGGAACTGCTTCCGAAACAGCAGATCAATATCGTAGTGGAAGCGGAGAAAATAGATAAGATCGTTGATATCATCAAAAAGGAACTCTACACAGGGCATATCGGTGATGGCAAGATCTTCATATATGATATCGACAATGTGATCAGAGTCCGTACAGGAGATGAGGGCGTCAAAGCTCTTTAAACACAAGAGGAGTTGCTTATGAATGAAAAAAAATTAGGTCTGGGGAACGTAGTCTCTATTTCAGTCGGACTTGTTGTGGCGACCAGCTGTCTGGTATCACTTGGAAATGGTGCCGGTACACTTGGAGTAACGTTTATACTTGCGATGGCAATTGCCATGCTGCTTAATATGACTACGGTTGCATCATTGTCAGAACTCAATGCACTTATGCCAAACACGACAGGTGGACTTGCACAGTACACACTTGCGGCACTTGGCCCTTTTCCGACACTGATATCGATGGTTGGCGGCTACATAATCTGTAATACAATGTCCTGTGGAGTAGAAGCGTCAATCTTTTCCTTTTCACTGGCAGATGTAGTGGGAGGTCATATTCCGAGTTTTGTATACACACTCATTATGACGGTGATCATTCTGCTGGCGAATCTTCGCGGCGTGGATATGTTTGCGAAGATCCAGGATATTGTTGCATTTCTGCTGGTAGGTTCCCTGGTTGCGATGGGATTTATCGGAATGATCGGAATGGGTACAGGCGTAAAAGTACAGCAGCCTTATGTGCTCAATGCAGATTTTAAAGATATTGCGGCTATGACAGCAGTTGCATTCTGGCTGTTTATCGGAGCAGAGTATGCAATTCCGATCTCAAAAGAAGTCAAAAATGCAAAGAGAAATGTACCGCTTGGTATGATGATCGGTCTGTTTCTGATTTTTATCATGCAGTCAGTCATGGTACTTGGTTTCCACAATTATGTAGACTGGGGCGAGCTTGCTGATTCAGCAGCACCGCATCTTCTTTATGGATATGCGGTACTTGGCGAGGTCGGAAAAGTCTGGATGATGCTGGTAGGTGCGCTTGCGGTAATAAGTACACAGAACTCCACGGTTAACTCACTTGCTGTGATCTGTCAGGGAATGGCAAAGATGAATATGATGCCGAAGATCTTTTCAAAGACAAACAAACATAATGTTCCGTGGTTTGGACAGGTGTTTGTAAGTGCGGCAATCCTTATATTCGGATATCTGAGCGACAGTTCCGCGGATATGATCTCCTTCCTTATTCTGGCAGGTTCTGTATTCTGGATGATCTCGTACATACTTGCACATGTGGATGTGCTGGTTTTCAGAAAACGTCTTCCAAATGCACCGAGAAACTTCAAAGTGCCATGCGGTGCCCTGTTTCCGGTAATAGGAATCGTCGGAACCGCATATATGGTCCTCAACATCTCCAGTGATCCACATGAACGTCTGATGATCTGGCTTCTGACAGGTGGCTGCTTTATCGTACTTGGAATTTACTCAGCTGTCTGGATCAAATTCAAGATGAAAATGAAAGTGTTCAAGAGTATTCCACTCGAAAAAGTTATGGCGATGGAAAACGATCTTTACTATTACGTCCGGAAAAGCAAAGGAATATGGAAATAAACAGCAAAGCCCTTCTGAGCTAAACTTCAGAAGGGCTTAATTATTGTCACAGATTAAATGATAAACCGTTCAACCCGGTCCATCGTAGTTTTGAGAATGGAGAGATCGGTCTGGATATCGCCGGTCTCCAGGGAATGATTGGCGTTTTTGGTGAGAAAAAGTGGTACTTCTTTCTGCTCTGCCAAAGTCTGGATCGCAGCAGTTTCAGCCCACGGATCGGCAGTGCCGTGGAAGGCGATGCTTCCCTGGAGCGGGAAGGAGAAGGTGTCTGCCAATGGCGTAAACAGGATATTTTTTACGTTTAAATTATATTGGGCTGCATAAGCAGAAGAGATAGCAGTACCAATGCTTTTGGAAATAAAGAGGATGCTGCCGTAAGAGGTCCAGTCGATATCGCGCAGGGATTCTTCTGTCTGTGCGAGGGCGAGATCAAAAGCCTGCCGCATTTTGACAGAGTCTCCTTTGATATTTTCCGGGAGGGTGCCATAGGAGACGGTCTGGATCTGGTATCCATGTTTTCTGGCAAGGCGGCTTGTGTAGTACAGGAGTGGTTTGTCAGCAGTATATCCGATGCCCGGAAAAATAACTGCCAGCTTCGGAGCAGTTTTATCTGCAGCAGCGAGGTGATCGGAAACTTTGGCGTACAGCATCTGCTGGCGGATATTTTCCTGCAGGTCCTTTAAGGTAGTGGAGATATTGCAGGAATCGGATGGGAGGTAATCGTAGTCTGTAATGATATTATTTTCTTCCATGGAATAAACGATATGCGATGCACCCATGAGTTCAATATCGTCTTCGATATCTGAGAGTAATTCTTCGTATGTTTTCATTTGAATCAGTTCCTTTTTTATGAATATGTGGGTAAAAACAAAATAATTATTACATGTTTTAGCAAATGTGGCAATACTCTGGCACTTTTTATTTGTTTCGTATATACTGGAAATATCAGTAAATATGGGATGTTTATAAAAGCGGGGGGAATATATGCCATTTAAAATCATACGCAACGATATCACAAAAATGAACACAGAAGCGATTGTTAATACAGCGAATGACCATGCTGCTGTTGGCACAGGCTGTGACAGCGCAGTATACGAAGCGGCCGGATATCAGGAGTTGCTGGAATATCGTAAGAAACATATCGGTTTCGTGGAAGAAGGCGGTGCGTTCATTACTCCCGGTTTTCAGTTGCAGGCGAAGTATATTATCCATGCAGTAAGTCCATATTATGTCGATGGAAAGCATGGAGAAGAGAAGAAACTTCGCTCCTGTTACAGCAAAAGCCTGCAGCTTGCGAAGGAGAACGGGGTTAAGTCTATCGCGTTTCCATTGATATCCACAGGCGGTTTCGGATATCCGAAGGAAGAGGGAATACGAATCGCGGCAGATGAGATAAATACATTTCTTCTTAGCAATGAGATGCTGATCTATCTGGTCGTTTTTGACAGGAAGGCAACAGCACTTGGGGAAAAACTTTATCCCAATCTGGAATCTTATATTGACCACAATTATGTAGAGAGTGTTCGGGAAAAAGAATACGGAAAGTCTTCTGAGCAGTCTATCAGGTTGTGGAGAGAGCAGAGACCATCCAGTATCGACAGAAGACCAAATAAAAATAATGGGATGCAGGAAAAACAACCAAAGTTGTTTTTTGGTGGAGTGGATTCACAACCTTGTGGATTTGGTGAAGATGAAGCTTCATTTCTGGATTTTGAAGGATTACACGAAGGAAAACTGGAAGAGAGAATGAGCCATCTTTCGGATACTTTTTCGGAGTATTTAATGTATCTGATCCAGGAAAGAAAGATGGAAAATGCTGAGGTCTGGAAGCGGGCAATCGTAGATAAAAAGATATTTTCAAAAATAAAAAACAATGTAAATTATCACCCAAACAAATTGACAGCATTATGTCTTTGCGTAGGGGCAAAACTGAATCTGGATGAGACCAGAGATCTGCTTGCCAGAGCGGGTTATGCATTATCACCCTGCGATAAGACAGATATTATTTTTTCCTATTTTATTGAGAATGAAATTTATGACATGATCGAACTGGATATTCAGCTTGAGGAACATGGCCTGCCATGTATTATTTCGTAGAAAAATAAGGGTCGCTTTTCAAACGACCGGTTAAGAGCAGCTTTTGTGTATAATGAGTCCAACAAGAAAAAACACCAAGAAATAAGAAACCAGAGGAGGATAAATTATGCGTAAGGGATTAACAGAAGTTGTTTTTATTTTGGACAGAAGCGGTTCTATGAGAGGGCTTGAGGAAGATACGATCGGGGGATTCAATTCCATGATCGAGAAGCAGCGGAAAGAAGAAGGAGAGGTCTTAATCTCTACGGTACTTTTTGACAGTCAGTGTGAAGTTCTCTATGACAGGGTTCCGGTGGATAAGATAGAGCCGATGAATGACAGCCAGTACTATGTAAGAGGCTGCACCGCTCTTCTGGATGCGATCGGCGGCGCAATCCATCACATTGCCAATGTACATAAATACGCCAGAGAAGAAGACAGACCGGAAAAAACCTTATTCATTATCACTACAGATGGAATGGAGAATGCCAGCCGGTGTTACACTTATGACAAGGTAAAGCGAATGGTCGAGAAAGAAAAACAGAAATACGGATGGGAGTTCCTTTTTCTTGGAGCAAACATTGATGCCATTCAGGTTGCTGCAAGATTTGGAATCGGAGCTGACAGAGCTTTAAACTATGAAAGTGACAGCGCAGGCACAGTACTGAATTACCAGGTGCTTTCCGAAACAGTCTCAGCAGTACGCAGATCCAGAAACAGAGAAGAGATGAATGAAGCATTTTCCTGCTGTGACCCGATCCGCGAAGATTACAGGAGACGCCATAAGGAATAGGAAGATATGATAAAATTTTAAGTTGCAATAGCATATAAAAGAAAGACACTTTCCAGTAAATAATGTATAATAAAAACAGACGGGCGGGTAATGAATGCCCGCTGTTTTTGATAAAATATACATTCGTGGAGGAGTTTATGAGCAGTAAGATTACAGGAAAAGAATATCCATTATTAAAAATATTCAGTTCGGATTTTGAATATTATATTCCGGCGTATCAGAGACCTTATGCATGGACGACAGAGCAGACGGAGACTTTGTTTACAGATCTGTATGACTTTTACCAGACGGAGCAGGCAGATAATTATTTCCTGGGTACGATCGTGCTGATCAAGGATGAGGACAGATCAAAGGCTGCTGTTATAGATGGACAACAGCGTTTGACAACGTTGACGATTTTGTTTTCTGTACTGGCATCAAATCTTACAGGTCAGGCACAGCAGGCATGTTATGAACTTCTTCAGGAGAGTGGAAATGTACTGGCAGGAATTCCGGCGAGACCACGTCTTCACCTGAGAGACCGTGATCAGAAATTTTTTGAAGAGTATATTCAGAATGTAAAACTGGAAGAATTGATGAAACTGGATCTGTCATCCATGAAAACCGAGGCACAGGTACATATTTATGAAAACTGTAAATGCCTGATGGAGAAATTTGCAGACGCATTTGACAAGGATCAGGATAAACTGATACAATTCAGCATTTTTCTATTAAATCGCTGTTTTCTTGTTGCGGTAAGTACAGCCAGTCAGGAATCTGCATTCAGAGTTTTTTCTGTAATGAACAGCCGCGGTCTGGATCTTCTTCCGATTGATATCATAAAATCAGAGGTTATCGGTGGAATTCAGGAGAATGAGCGTGATGAATATACAGAGAAATGGGAAAAACTTGAGAATGATGTAGGGCGTGATGGCTTTAACGAGATTTTTTCCCACACAAGAACAATATTTGCAAAAGATCGGGTAAAGAAAAACCTTCTGGAAGAATTCAGGGAATATGTACTCAAAAATACAACGCCGAAAGATCTTGTAGACAAGATTCTGATGCCATATACAGAGGCATATTCAATTCTCAGGAATCAGACATATGAGTCGACTTCAGGGGCAGAGGATATCAACGACATTCTTTACTGGCTGAATAAGATTGACAACTATGATTGGATGCCGCCTGCAATAAAATTTTTGGCAGAACATGCACATGATTCAGCATATACCCTTCAGTTTATGAAAAAACTGGAACGTCTGACTGCATATCTTCAGGTTACGGCACAGGATGTAAACCGTCGTGTAAGCAGGTATAAATGGCTGCTTCTGGAGATGGACAGTAAACCGGAACATTCTCTGAATGCACCATTGGAAACAATTGAGCTTACGAATAATGAGAAAAAACTTTTTATGGAGGCATTATCAGGGGAAATCTACACTATGCCGTCCAGACGACGTAATTATATTATTCAGAGACTGGATTCATTTACCTCTGACGGTGCTGCCAGATATGATGCAAAAATTTTTACAATTGAACATATTCTTCCGCAGAATCCACAGAAGGGCAGCGAATGGGATACTTCATGGCCGGATATGGAAGACAGACGTTACTGGGTAAACAGAATTGCAAATCTTGTGCCATTAACGAGAATGCATAATTCAGCAGCACAGAATTATGATTTTGTAACGAAAAAAACTACATATTTCCAGAACAAAAACGGAACTACATCGTACAGCCTGACAACACAGGTCGTAAATATGGACAAATGGACACCGGATGTTGTGAAAACACGACAGGAAAAACTACTGCAGCTTTTTGAGAAAAAATGGGACCTGAAAATAGAAAAAAATGACAATGCACCGGCAAATCAGAAGCTTTTGTTTCATATAGCGATCAGAGGATGCAATGCAACCGGATATTTGGGTGATGATTCTAAATTTGTTGTTGTAAAAGGAAGTACTATTTCCAGAAATATAACCGAAAGCTGCCAGAAGTTTTATAGTGATATCAGGGACAATCTTATAACTACGGGGATTGTTGTCGATGATGTATTTACAGAGGACTACGCATTTGACAGTCCGTCGGCAGCGGCAGTAGTCGTAGGAGGAAGATCTGCAAATGGTCCAAGGGAATGGACAACCCTGGATGGACGGCAGTATGGAAAGGTAATAGGACGCTAAAAACAAAATTGCAATTTTCAGGGTTATACTGTTCTTGTAACAATAAATATGGCTCTGAGAATTGCGTTTTGTGGAAAAGAGGACAAATATGCAGGAAAAAGAAAAATATCAGATGATTCAGGACAAAATAAGCGGCTGTGTATTTGCAGGGGCGTTGGGTGATGCTCTGGGATATGTAGTGGAATTTGACCTGTATAGCAGTATCAAGAATAAATATGGAAAAGACGGAATCCAGGATCTGCTGCGGACGGGAGAGGAAGCGATCATTTCGGATGATACACAGATGACTCTTTTTACCATGGAGGGAATGTCTGTGGAGACAGAAGATGAAGTGGAGGAAAAAATTTACCTTTCTTATCTGAAATGGGCGCAGACGCAGGGGATGAGTGTAAAACTGCCATGTGACTGGCCAAGCAGACTCGCCATGGTTCCGAAAATGAACTGCCGCCGGGCACCGGGTAATACTTGTCTGTATGCTTTGACATCAGGCAAGATGGGAACAATTCAGGAACCGATCAACCACAGCAAAGGCTGTGGCGGCGTTATGCGGACTGCACCGCTTGGATTCACAGACGTTTACGGTTTACCTCTTTTGAATGGTGCCAAAGCGGCAGCCATAACTCACGGTCATCCGCTTGGCTGGATTCCGGCAGGCATGCTTTCGGATATTGTTTTCAAATGTATTTATGGAGAAAAGAAGCCGTTGAAACTCATCATCGAGGAATCTCTGGCTGATACAAAAAATCAGTTTGGAGAATCCGAAAGCATGGCATATTTTGAACGGCTCATAAAGAAAGCTATTGCACTGAGTGAAGCAGCCTGTGAGGAAGATGCATCCACTATCGAAAAAGAACTCGGCGGAGGATGGGTTGGAGAAGAAGCACTGGCAATTGCGATATACTGTTGTCTGAAGTATCCAGATGATATCAGAAAAATGTTGATTGCAGCTGTAAACCACAGCGGAGACAGTGATTCTACCGGAGCTGTTGCCGGAAATATTCTTGGAGCATATCTGGGAATGGATGCAATTCCAAAAGACTGGCTTGACCGTCTGGAACTGGTCGATGTAATGCAGGAACAGATTGATGCAATGATGAAGATAATTCAGAGGGAATGAAAAAGGGGGAATGTCGTATGACAACGACTTCTTTTCCTGTGATTCAGATAGAAAAAACAGGGAAACGATTAAGAAATATGAGAAAGGAGAACGGAATCAGAGTTGCCGCTGTATGTGAATACATGGGCGGCATATCTGAGCAGGCAGTTTACAAATGGGAACGCGGAGCGTGTCTCCCTACAATTGATAACCTGCTGGCACTCAGCCATCTGTACCATGTGCAGATGGAAGATTTGCTGGTATACGAAGAGGCCGAAATGGCCTCTTCTTGTTTTCTTCGTATGTATCGAGGAAACACCAGTGATACAGTATCCGGTTACGCATGCACAGCCGCGTAACGGGGACTGTTTAAAACGCGGAGCATGTGATCCATCGGCGTGATGTTTCCATCAAATTTGTAGTTGAAGGAATTAGTTCCGGTACCACTTGCGAGCGCAGTACCTTTGGTATGAGCTCTGACTGGAGTCTGCATTTGCCAGCTGCTGACATTATGAAATACAACAGCAGGAAGCTGATAGCCTTTGGCTTCAAATGCAGCTTTTGCATTTTCATAAATGGTTTTATCCGGATTTTCCACTGCACCGTTAAACTCCATGTCAGAGATGATAAATAAGGTGGAAGGCATTTCTTCCTGAGGTGTGCCAGCATTGACTGCTGTCCGGAGAATCAGGTCAAAAACTGCCTCAAGGTTTGTTGAAAATCCCCAGCTGCTGCTCTGGATATAACGAAGTTTCTCCTCGAGTGTCTGACCGCAAATTTCCACCAGTTCCGGGTTGGATGAAAAAGTGATGAATGTATTGTGAAAAGTACCAGTGCAGTGTTCTGCATGATACAGACCCAATGCCTGTGAGATTAGAGCCGGCATAGGCGTTCCGTAACGATGACAATACATGGAGCCGGAAACATCGATCACACAAATTGCATTCTGCTCACATACTTTGGAAGGCTGTTGCTTCCAGAGAGTTTCCAGTGCAGCATTTGCAGAGTCAGGTTCGCGGTATGGAAGACTGCGGCCATCCGGCATTAATGGACGCAGGATCTCATATGGATAAAGCGTGTCACAGTGGATGGATTTCCGACCGTTATTGACATCTGCCAGAAAAGCAGAAAAACGTTCGGTATCCTGCTGGTGGAAGGTTTTGTGATATTTGAGCATTGCGCCTGCCGGGACAGCTTCATAATTGATTTTGCCCCGCTTTTTGCTTGTAAGGTAACGCTCTGGCAGAGCAATATTTGCACGAAGTGCGGACAGAAGTTTGCGGTACTGTCCGGCGTTCATTCCAAGAGCAGAGGCAAGAACCTTTGCCTGTCCTCTTGTACGTGCACTAGAGGTGTTGATGGAAGGAAGCCATTTGGCGAGAAGAGAAATATGTGCATTGATATTTCCTGCTTTTCGCTCTTTAAGAGCTTCACAGTCCTGGTTCAACTGAGTGCGGATCAGCTCGACAACAGCTTCCTCAGATGGAGTTCCCATCAGACACATGAGGTCATCGAAACGTCCGTATTCAGAAATTAAAGAAATATTTTTTCTGGCAGATTCCGGCCAGGTTTTGGCGGTATGCCGGATCAGGTTGCGGAAAAGCTCACGCTCACCAAGGCCCTCCCGGATATCGCGGATATAGAAAAGGAGCTTCATTGCCAGCTCTGGATTTTCGATATAAGCACGATCAAAGAGATGAATCTGGTCACGGTATGAACGATGACGCATACCGCCAGCGACAGCAAACAGATCCAGACAGGCATCGCCGGAGGTAGAGTGAGTTTTTGCTCCGTTCAATGTCTCTGTGAAGCTTGCTTCTTCTTTAAGATTATCAAGAAATGACATTGGCTGCTCCTTTCTGTGAATTAGTCTGGTTACAACTTGCAGAAGGTTTTAGACTTCTTTATACCTTATATCATTATGAGCGAGACGCGGTGTAAGACTTTATCTGATATGTGTATTGTTTTTTAGCGTAAATACCTCTCTTTATACCACTTCAACGTGGAGCACCTCCGATCAGAAGTTATCTGTGTTATGGTTAAAAAAGATCACCTGAGCAACAATAGAAAACTCATAAGGCTAATTTATTTCGCTGCTGTACGCGCCTGATTAATATAAGATTATGGTAAAAATATCTGTGAAGTCTGCCTTCTGCAAGACTTCTTTTGAAGGACTCGTGTTCCTTCGATGCATTAAGATTAGCACAGCTTCCGGGGCAAAACAATGAACCTGTGGTTTAAAAAAAGCTATAAAAAAGTCTTCCCTTGCTTTTATCTCTCCAACAAGCTATACTAATCAGACAGACATAGTATGAATTGGAGGATTTTTACATGAAAATTGCAGTAACTTATGATAATGGAAATGTTTTCCAACATTTTGGAAAAACAGAGAATTTCAAGGTTTATGAAGTAGAGGACAACAAAGTTGTTTCCAGTGAAGTAATCGGTTCCAATGGAACAGGACACGGCGCTCTGGCAGGACTTCTTGCAGAGCAGGGAATTGATGTCCTGATCTGTGGCGGAATCGGCGGCGGTGCACAGAATGCACTTGCAGAGGCCGGGGTTCAGTTATGCTCAGGTGCTCAGGGAAATACAGATGAGGTGGTAGAGGCTTACCTTAAGGGCGAACTGGTTTCAGCAGGAACAACCTGTGACCATCATCACCATGAAGAAGGTCATTCCTGTGGCGATCATGAAGAGGGACATTCCTGCGGAGGAACCTGCGGTGGTGGATGTGGTTCACACAAGCCGGCATTTACAGGCCCGAACGTAGGAAAGACCTGCCGTACTCATTACAAGGGAACTTTCAATGACGGAACTCAGTTTGACTCTTCTTACGATCGTGGACAGCCGCTGGAATTTGTCTGCGGAGCTGGACAGATGATCAAAGGATTCGATGCAGCAGTTGCCAATATGGAGGTCGGAGAGATCAAAGAAATCCACCTGATGCCGGAAGAAGCATACGGCATGCCGGACCCGAATGCAATCTTTACACTTGAGATCGCTCAGCTTCCGGGATCTGAGGATCTTACAGTAGGACAGCAGGTATATCTGTCTAATCAGTATGGACAGCCATTCCCGGTTAAGGTAACTGCAAAGGAAGAAACTACGATCACTTTCGATGCAAACCACGAGATGGCAGGTAAAGAACTGAACTTCAAGATTGAACTTGTGGAAGTAAAATAAAATTTTATTTGAATGATAAGAAAGCGGCTATAATTCCGACAGACAGGGAGAGTAGCCGCTTTTTTCTTTGCCTGGTATATCGAAGAGGTGCCGGTGGCATGTCTGCTTATTCTGAAGTGTCTGAATTTCTGTGCAAGTAAAAGTGCATGAAATATCAGAGAGACTTTTGTGTAAAAAGCAGATTTCTGTTTCCGGTCGGGTAAATATACAGATTATATGATATGATACAGGTAAATGGACAATCATATAAGGAGGCGGAATCATGAAAAAAAGAATGCTGTCAATATTGTTGGCTGGTATGATGGTTTTCAGCAGTATACCTGTTTATGCAGAAGATGATATAGCTGCGTATGCGGATATTTCTGACGGTGGCAGTCAGGAAGAAGCAACTGAACAGAGTGAAACAGCAGAACCTGAAGTAGCTGTAGAAGCAAGTGAGAGCGAAGAACCGGAAACGGTGGATATATTTACGGACGGAGACGCGGAAGTTGTAAATGAAGAATCAGAAGAGGACTTTTCACAGGCGGATGACAGTGAAGCGGCAGAGGCTGATATCACAGAAGAAGATGCTTTTTCTGATGCAGTAGGAGAGAGTGAGGATACGACTGCATCCAGTGGCACACTTGCGACCGGTGTTAAATGGGAACTTTCTGAAGATGGAAAGCTGACATTCAGCGGTTCAGGGATGATCGAAAAAGACGATGATCAGGATTATCCATGGGACAAATCAAAAGTTGCTTCTGTAACAATAAAAGAGGGTATTACAGGTATTGGCAGCAAAGCGTTTGCGTTCTGTACAAATCTTACGGAAATCAGAGTTGCAGCAGATACTCTGCAGACAGTCAGTGCGGATGTGCTGGAGGGCTGCTCTTCGGCAGGTGTAAAGCTTTATTATTCCGGAAATGCACCTGCATCTGTTCCGACATTTGAAGGGGCTGCATCTGTGATGGTGTATTACCAAGAATCAGATCAGACATGGACTGAGGAATATAAAGCAGCATATGAAAACGTGGAATGGATCGCATGCTGTACAGTCAGTGGTGTAACTGTGACGAAAGAACATATTTATCGGAGAGACAGCAATGAAGTGCAGATCCAGACAGATGGCAAAAATTATCCTACACAGGAAAATATGGCTTATTATAACGTGACCTGTGCTATATGCGGAAAGAAAGACAAAGACTATAATGACTGTATTCATTGCATTGACACAGCAGATCTGCAGTCCGATCATCCTTATAATACAGAAACGTCAACGGACTGGACCGTATCTATGGAGGGTGCAGAAGAAATTATACTGACCTTTGATGAAAGAACACATTTTGAGACAAACTATGACGATTTCTTCTATATTTATGATGAGAATGGAGATCTGTATCAGAAATACATCAATGATCAGCTGGCAGGAAAAACGGTCGTTGTACCGGGAAGTTCTGTGACTTTGAGACTGACAACAGACTACAGTACCGATGAATGGGGATTTGCTGTAACAAAGGCTTATGGAACTACGCATGCATGGGATGCGGGTGTGATCACCAAACCGGCAGAAAGAGATCAGACCGGTATCTTCAGGAAGACATGTCAGAAATGTGGTGAAGTGGTAGAAGAAGTGATACCGGCACCTTATATTGTTTGTGGGGATGATCAGAATATTTTCTGGGGGATTACGCCGGATCATGTGTTGGAGGTTGCACCGAATACAGGCTATGATGTGAGCATGCCGTATTATTCTACACAGCAGCTAAATGGTCATACTGTGACATCAGCTCCATGGGGAGAGTATGAGGAGTATATTGAGGGATTAAGAATTAAAAAAGGGATAACAGAGGTTGGTGGACAGGCTTTTTATGGATTACCCAAGTTAAAATGGGGAGAAATTGATGATAGCGTTACTGCCATCAATAATATGGCATTTGAATATTGTAAATTATTAGAAAAAGTTAATATTCCTGAAAAAGTTACTACTATAGAGTATGGCGCCTTTCGTAATACGTCTTTAAAAAGCATTAATATTCCTAAAAATTTAAAGATCTGCAGAGGTGATGCTTTTGGAGACAGTGTAAGATCAGTGTACATTGAAGATTTGACGCAGTGGCTGAATATGGAGGGGGATCTGTGGCTATACAGTACTGAGGGATTTATAAATTATTATGTTAATGGTAAAGAATTGGAGAATTTAGTAATTCCACAGGAAATTACTCATATCAGAAAAAATGCTTTTGCTTATGGAAAGAATATCAAGACAGTTGCTTTTCATGACACAATAGAATACATAGATGAGTTTGCTTTTGGATACTGCACAAATCTTAAATTGAAGAGAGACAAACTTCCAAATTACTTAAAAAGAATTGGAAGAGAGGCTTTTTCAAACTGTAAAAGCATTTCGGAAGTTGCTATTCCATCCAGTGTTATAAACATTGGTGACTATGCATTTCACGGGTGCAGTGAAATGACGCAGTGTATATTCGCAAAAGATATACAGATAGATAAAATTTCACCATATATGTTTTATGAATGTGAAAAGTTGGAAAAAATTACAATTCCGTCAAGCGTGGAAAAGATAGATAGTTATGCTTTTTATGGTTGCCGGGAGTTGAAAGATGTTATTATTCCCGCATCTGTAACCCAAATAGAGAGTTATGGATTTGAGAGATGCGAAAATCTGAAAGAAGTGAAATTTGCGGCCGGAAGCAAGCTGACAAGTATAGGTGCATGGGCTTTTGATGACTGTATAGAGCTTGAAAAAATAAAAGTTCCATCAGGTGTGAAAAATATAGGATATAATGCTTTTATGGGTTGTTCTAATCTTAAAGAAATTATATTTTTAGGGGATTTCGGAAATTTTGAAGGTATAGATGAGCCTAACTGCTATTATTTCAAGAAGATTACCTACTACGCCTGCAACGATACATGGAACTCCGACGCAGCACAGAAATTTTTACATCCGGGTGAAATGTATGGTATTACTCCTAATCCAATCCATATGTCCGAGGAAAACACCTCACTTACCCCGGCAACCTGTACAACAGATGGGGAGAGAACCTTTAACTGTGATAACTGTGGAGAGATCTTTACAGAAGTGCTACCGGCTACCGGGCATGACTTGACTTTAAAGGAACATAAAGACGCCACCTGTATAGAAAAAGGATACGATATTCAGGTTTGCAACACCTGCAAGGAAGAATTTACAACAGAACTGGAAATAAATCCATATGCACATCAGTATGATGAAGGCAAGGTTATAGAACCGACCTGTTTCAGAGATGGATATACCGTTTATACCTGTAAACTTTGCGGAAACACAAAACATGAAAATTATATACCAAGTACACCACACGACTACGAAGAAACCGTTGTGAAAGCAACCTGCCAGACCCAGGGTTATACCATCCACCAGTGCAAGAACTGTTCTTATTCTTATACGGACAACTGGACAGAAGCACTGGAACATGATTATGAAAAAACAGTGACAGCACCAACCTGTACAGAACGTGGTTATACATATTACAGCTGTAAAAACTGCGGTTACTCCTACCGGGATAATTACGTGGGTGCAGCAGGGCATCAGTATAAGAAAACAGTAATCAAGCCAACCTGTACAGAGGAAGGATACACAGAAAATACCTGTAGTGTCTGCGGTATTTCCTACAGATCCAATTACAAAGAAGCAACAGGTCATGATTATAAATCCGTTGTAACGGCACCAACCTGTACAGAGAGAGGTTATACGACTTATACCTGTAAAAACTGTGACAATGTAGTTGTTTCAGATTACCGCAGTGCACTGGGACACAGCTACGAAACGAAAGTAACAGATTCTACCTGTACCGCAGAAGGTTTTACAACCTATACTTGTGTAACTTGTGGAAACAGCTATGTTGGAGATAAGACAGATAAGACACCTCACAGATGGGACAAAGGAACAATTACCAAAGAGCCGACCTATCTGGAATCAGGACTCAAGACATTTAAGTGTGCAAACTGTGATGCGGAATATACCGAAGACATTCCAATGCTTGAGCAGACGAAACTCAGTGATTGTACAATCACACTTTCTTACCGTAAAGCTGTATATAATGGCAAGGAAAAAACACCGAAAGTTACGATAAAAGACAAAAATGGAATTGTTGACAAAGAAAACTACACCGTTACCTACGCAGACAATACCAACGCAGGAACAGCCAAAGTGATCGTGACAGCCAAAGAAGGCGACATCTGCATAACGGGAGATGTGGAGAAAACATTTACCATTGCGAAAGCAAAACAGAACATCACAGCGGAAATATCCTCAGAGTCCATTCATGTAAATACGGAAGAAGCCGTTACCGTAGACGGGCTTGGAGAAATCAGCATTGTTTCGGAGAACAAAGATATCGCAGAGATTACGAAGAACAAGACAGTCCGTGGAAAGAAGAAAGGAAGCACGTATCTGAAAGTCACCGTAGCGGGAGACGACAACCACGAAGCAGCGGAAACAAAGATAGAGATTCAGGTAAATGAAGAACACATCTTTAAGATCACAGAAACAGTAGCGCCCACATGCAGCAAAGAAGGAAGTGTAACGTCCGTCTGCGAACTCTGCAAGAAGACCGTTACCGAGAAAAAGAAGGCATTGTCACACAAATGGGACAAAGGAACGATCACGAAAGAGCCGACCTATCTGGAAGCAGGGGAGAGAACCTTCAAGTGTGCAAACTGTGATGAAGAGTACACCGAAGAGATACCGAAACTGGAGCAGACAGTATTGAGTGACTGTGCAGTTACACTTTCCTACAGCAAGACTGTATACAACGGTAAGGAAAAAGAACCGAAAGTCACCGTAAAAGACAAAAATGGAATTGTTGACAAAGAGAACTACACAGTTACCTACGCAGACAATACCAACGCAGGAATCGCCAAAGTAACAGTAACAGCGAAAGAAGGCGACGTCTGCATCACAGGAGAAGTAGAGAAGACTTTCTCTATTGCAAAAACAAAACAGTCTATTTCTGTAGAATGTGCAGATGAGCGAATCCATGTGAATACTGCAACAGAAATTCAGGTGGAGAACGGAATTGGCGACGTTCAGTTTACAACGGAAGACAAGGATCTGATTGAAATCAGTGATTCCAGTGTTGTTGGTAAAAAAGCCGGTCTGGCATTGATTAAGGTGACTGTTTCCGGTGACGATAATCATGAAGCCGCCAGCAGCACAGTGACAGTCTGGGTAGATGAAAATCACATTACCGAACATGCAGTAGAAAACAGAAAAACACTGGAAAACGGTGACGTAGAATACGATGATGTACAGAAATGTACTCTCTGTGGAAAAGAATTAAAACGGACTTCCAGAACTCTTAAAAATATCAATACAGACAAATGCGAGATCAAATTAAATGCATCTGTTTATGCTCTGGAGGGAGAGGAAGTCAGACCAAAAGTATCTGTAACTCTGGCGGGAGTAACTTTAACAGAAGGCAAAGATTATCGTCTGGAATTTGCAGACAATGACAGTGCCGGAAATGGAAAAGTATCTGTTATTGGTATAGGCAGATACACCAATGCCAGGGAAAAAACATTCCGAATCATTGACCGCCTTGCAGCTGGAAAAGTTACATCCATTATCAATGTTACAAAAGGTATGCAGATCAGATGGCAAAAAATAAACGATGCACAGGGATATGTGATTTACAGAGCAACTGGAAAAGGTTCCTACAAAGCAATAAAAACCATCACCAGTGGAAACACAGTTACCTATACAGATACCACAGCAGCCACAAACGGTGAAAAATATACCTATGCAGTTCGCGGCTGTCTGGGAAGTCTCAAGGGTGGTTACACAGGAAAAACAGCTTATTTTCTCAGCCCGACCAGCCTTTCATCTGTAAAGAACAGTGCATCCAGAGCCGTAACCGTAAAATGGAACAAAAACACAAAAGCAACCGGATATCAGGTAAGTTATAAAACCGGAAGCACAGAAAAAATAATAACTGTTAATTCAAACAGAACATTAAGTACCGTGCTTAAATATCTGAAAAAAGGTTCCACATATTCCGTAAAAGTACGCGGATACAAGACAGTCTCCGGAGTGAAATATTACTCGGTATGGAGTTCTGCAAAAAGTGTCAAAATAACCAGATAAGTTATGTAATCCCGGGCTGACATTAAATCGGCCCGGGATTTTTATTAATGTTAACGATATCCTGAAACTTTTGAAATAGAACTCAGCCACCAACTTGGAGCACTCATATCCTTTAAATAATATCCTAATGGTGGTCTTTTAAATGATCTTGCAGCTGCATAATTATATGAAACTGTAATCCAATAAATGCAATTGCCATCAAGTTTTATCTTTTTTGTTTGTCCACCAGACCATGTGAGATTGTTTGTTTTTCTTTTGGTTATATTAGAAACCGTAATATTATAATATCCATAATATCCGCGTTGAGTTTTTTTCTTGTTTCCCCATAATTTTTGATATGTAAGTGTCTGTTTACTTTGTTTCAATGTAATCGAACTTGAACCTGGGTACCAGTAATTTGATTTTGTTTGTATCACCATTGTCTGGGTTCCTCGACCACCGCTTGTTGCTGCAAATACATCGGCGGTTGAACTGCTTAATAATGTCATGATACACAAAAGCAATATAACTACTTTTTTCAAATTTTTTCTCATAACTTCTCCTCCTGTTATTCTCTTTGCATTCATTTTCATTATGTTGTCGCCTCCTTTATTTGATGATTCTATTTTAGCAAAAACGTTTTTCGGATTTGTTCTTTTTTTTTCTCTGAAAATTTCATTTTTTTATACAAAAATTTGTTTGTACATTCACAAAAAGAGAGATTATAATAAAACCAGAAATTGCAATTACCAGAAGGAGGATATCAGTGTATACAAAGAAAAAGAAAATAGTTATTACAGTGGCAGTAATAGTGATACTTGTTATTACAGCCGTTTATTTTAGTATCGGGGGAATCCTGGTAAATGCGAAAAGACTGGGAGAAATATCAGGCTATTACACAGGAATAGACCTGAGAGAAGATGGAACAGAGATTCGCAAGAACGATGAGGACAGTGACGTTTTTGATTATAACAGTTGTTACGACCTTATAATTAGCTCAGAAAAGAAGCCATATTTGGATGTTTATGATTCCGAAGCAGCAAATCCAGGGGTCAGAGGATGGATCATCGGATTAAATGATAATACAGTAACATTGTGGCTGAATCCACTGGAAACAGATTTTGGATTTGCTCCTTTTACTGGTAATTCAATAATACCAATATATAAATTCGAATATGAATTAAAGCAAAATAAAATTGTTTTATCACATGATGGAAAGGAGATCCCATTCAGAAAAATTTAACATCAGGAGGAACAACGATGGCAATTATCACTTTCAACGAAATCATAGAAGTAAACGGAATACTGGAACAAAAACATCTGAATTTCAAACTCCACCTTCGCGACGCCTGCGGAGCACAGGCTTTGTGGATCGAACCACTGGGAAACTGTGCCTGCGAGGGACATTATGATGAGATGCATCAGGTGATCGAACAGTATTTCCTGGATAAAGGACTGAATGTAAAATACTGGGACGATGAAAAGTTACAGTTTACCCTGGACAAAAAGTAATCCGACTATAACAAAAAGTGAGGCACAAAAATGGCAAAGGTCAGAGTAATCAAGAAAAATGACGACTATTCCATGGATTATCAGGTTGGCGATATCCTGGAAGTGACAGGAACCTGGTATGGCGGGATCAATGTAAACAGCAAGACAGGAATCCCACTCTGTCTGGACAAAGATGAATATGAGGAAATCCCTGAGAATACAGATCTTTCTCACGAGGAATACGAAAGAGCTGCAAACTACTGGAAAGAAAAAGATGCACAGTCAAAAAAGCTGGACCAGGATGCTCTAAAAAAGGCCGTGGAGGAGTATATTCAGGCAAACAACACCTGCGCACTGGCAACCGCGGCAGGAGATTTTGTGCGCTGTACGCCGCTGGAGTATACGTATCATGACGACTGCTTCTGGATTTTTTCTGAAGGTGGCGAGAAGTTTTATGCGCTGGAAAAGAACAAAAATGTATGCCTGGTCATCTTTAATAAATATGAAGGATTTGGCAAGCTCAAAGGAATGCAGGTCACAGGCCTGGCATCTATTGTAGAGCCATTTTCACAGGAATATGTGCAGGCGGCAGATTTCCGAAAGATTCCACTGAAGGCTCTGGAAAAAATGCTGCATCCGATGAATCTCATCAAAATAAAACCAAAGAAGATCGAATTTGTAAATTCCGACTTCAAGAAAGATGGCGCAGATTCCAGACAGACACTTATCTGCGACTGATATGGGAAATTGATCTGGAATGACCAGTTGTGAACAATTACCTTGAATTTCCCCATATTTAATATTATAATCAAAATGATTGAAAAAGCTCGGAAACGAAAAACCGATAATATTTAAGGAGGAATCAAATATGATTACCTGGAACAATCTGGATACACTTGCTTCTTTTAAGGAACTCGAAGGAGTAAAAAAAGTAAACCTTGCAGAAGTTATGGCAGGAGAAAACGGTGCAGAGCGTGTAAAGAATTACAGCGTTCCGATGGCAGAGGGATTTGCTTATAACTTTGCAGCAAAACAGGTAGACGACGAAGTACTGGAAGGACTTAAGAAACTGGCTGAGGAAGCACAGCTTACAGAGAAATTCGAAGCTCTTTACAATGGAGAAGTGATCAACACAGGAGAGAAACGTCTTGTTCTTCATCATATGACACGTGGACAGCTTGGAAACGCAGTAGAAGCTGACGGCGTTGACAAGAGAACTTTCTATACAGAACAGCAGAAAAAGATCGCAGAATTTGCGAACAAAGTACATGCTGGTGAGATCACAAACGGAGCAGGCGAGAAATTCACAACTGTTGTCCAGATCGGTATCGGCGGAAGTGACCTTGGTCCTCGTGCAATGTATCTTGCACTTGAAAACTGGGCTAAGAAAAACGGCAAATTCAAAATGGAAGCAAAATTCATCAGCAACGTAGACCCTGATGATGCAGCAGCAGTTCTGAATTCTATTGATGTTGCACATTCCATTTTTGTACTGGTTTCCAAATCAGGAACAACTCTTGAAACTCTGACAAATGAATCTTTTGTAAAAGATGCCCTCAAGAATGCAGGACTGGATGCATCTAAACACATGATCGCAGTTACAAGTGAGACATCACCTCTTGCAAAGAGCGATGACTACCTTGCAGCATTCTTCATGGATGACTATATCGGTGGACGTTATTCTTCCACATCTGCTGTTGGCGGTGCTGTATTATCTCTGGCATTCGGACCGGAAGTATTCGCACAGTTCCTCGATGGAGCAGCAGCAGAGGACAAGCTTGCAACAAACAAAGACGTAATGCAGAACCCGGCTATGCTGGATGCCCTGATCGGTGTTTACGAGCGCAACGTACTGGGATATCCGAGCACAGCAGTTCTTCCATACTCTCAGGCACTGAGCCGTTTCCCGGCACACCTTCAGCAGCTGGATATGGAATCTAATGGTAAATCTGTAAACCGTTTCGGTGAGCCTGTAGACTATGTGACAGGACCGGTTATCTTCGGTGAGCCAGGAACCAACGGACAGCATTCCTTCTATCAGCTTCTGCATCAGGGAACTGACATTGTACCGCTTCAGTTCATCGGCTTCAAGAACAGCCAGATCGGTACAGATGTAGTGATCCAGGACAGCACAAGCCAGCAGAAACTCTGTGCAAACGTTGCTGCTCAGATCGTAGCATTTGCCTGCGGTAAAGCAGATGAGAACCGCAACAAGAACTTCGAGGGTGGACGTCCGTCAAGCATCATCATTGGTGATCAGGTAACACCTGAATCTCTTGGTGCACTTCTTGCTCACTTCGAGAACAAAGTTATGTTCCAGGGATTCCTGTGGAACGTAAACAGCTTTGACCAGGAAGGCGTACAGCTTGGTAAAGTCCTTGCAAAACGTGTACTTGCTCACGAGACAGATGGAGCACTTAAGGTATTCAGCGACCTTCTGAACATCTGATCTTGAGCTAAAAATTAATATTAAATAAGGAGGACTTCTCTGCCGTACAGTTAAATCTGTACCGTGGGGAAGTCCTTTTTCTTTGCAGATCCCCGGGTACCCGCCGGCTTTTCTGCTATATTATATAAAATGTACAAATTTCGACAGGCTTTTTGTGACATCATGCGTATTTACAATTGTGGATGACATGGTGTATAATATCGTAAAAATATGAAAACGATTACATATAAAATAAAAATGTTACATGTATAGTATATGAAATACATGTAAAAACTAAATGATAATGATACCATAAATATATAGTCGAAAAATAACAGGAGGTCAGAAAAATGAGTGCATTAACAGGAATCCTTGCCACAGAAGTAAGAAAGATCGAAGAAACCGCAGCAATGAGCAGAGAAATTCAGAAACAGCGTCTTACCCATCATCTGATGCCTCCGACGGGCTGGCTGAATGATCCGAATGGACTGTGCTATTTCAAGGGAAGATATCATGTGTTTTTTCAGTATGCTCCGTTTGATGCAGAGGGCGGATTGAAATTCTGGGGACATTATTCCAGCGAGGATCTGGTTTCCTGGAGATACGAGGGCGTGCCGCTGTACCCGGACAGCAACTATGACTGCCATGGTGTATATTCCGGCTCTGCGATCGTTGAGGATGAAAAGCTGCATCTTTTTTTTACCGGAAATATCAAAATGGACGGGGATTACGATTACATCAATAACGGGAGGCAGGCCAGTACTCTTCACGTAGAGAGCGAGGACGGAGTTCATTTCAGTGCGAAGGAAGTTGCAGTCGATTACCGCAATTATCCGGAAGATTATACGCAGCATGTGCGTGATCCAAAAGTGTGGAAAGATGGCGCTGACTATTTTATGGCACTGGGCGGTCGAAAGAAAAATGACCAGGGAGCTGTGCTGATCTACAAGTCTGAGGATCTCAAAAACTGGGATTATGATAAAGAAATTACGACAGAAGAGCCGTTCGGATACATGTGGGAATGTCCGGATCTGTTTGAAATCGACGGAGAGCAGGCACTGTCCATCTCTCCACAGGGACTTGAACGAGAAGAATATCGTTTTCAGAATATCTACCAGTCAGGCTATTTCCTTCTGAAAGAGGATAAGATCAATGTGAAAGAATTTCAGGAATGGGATATGGGATTTGACTTCTATGCGCCGCAGACGTTTGAGGATGCGAAAGGAAGACGGATCCTGATCGGCTGGATGGGTCTGCCGGATGTCGAAGAGGAATACACGAATCCTACAGCAAAAGACGAGGGCTGGCAGCACTGCCTGACGATTCCGCGCGAGATCACTTTACATGATGGAAGATTGTACCAGTATCCTGTCGAAGAAATGGAAGCCCTTCGGGGAAGATGTTGTGAAATAGATGAGACGCAGAAAAATATTGAAGTCTGGAAACCGTTTGAGCTGGACCTGAAACTGGATTCACGCAAATGCAGAATATCTGTCGGAGATGATCTTATGTTTGAGGCAGATGGCAGAGAAGCTTGCCTGCGATTATCTGAGAAAGCCGGTGCAGGACGGAAACAGAGAAAGGCAGTCATTCCGTCAGGCAGATTAAAAGAGCTCCGGATGCTTGTGGACACAACAGCTGTGGAAATTTATCTGAATCACGGGGAAGTTGTTTCCTCAACAAGATACTATCCGGGAAAAACGACACAAGTTGTGAAACTGGAAGCAGACAAGATCCAGGGACATATTTATGAATTAAAAGAGATGACCGGGATAAAATAACAGAATCATACAGAAGCCGCACGAATGGAAATGCAGAGGGTGTTATACGAAAGGAAAGTATAACACCCTCTGTGTATTATAAAGAAAAAATGTTATACTGAGACGAGAAAAATGAGGAGATGTACAGGATGCAGGAAAAGAAGGAACGCTTTCATGGAATCCCCATGCTGCCGTATGGACTTCTGAGTGCTGTAATGCAGGAGAGTCCGGGAAACAGAAAAGAAATTCAGATTACAGAAATGGCAGAGGAAGGATTCTGCTTTCGAACCGCGAGGGCTATCTGCAGCCCACAGAAACTGGAAGTTTGTTTTTATGATATGGAGAGGGCAGAATACGGGACTGTAGTCATTACAGAATTTGAAATCTGCAGAGAGAAAGAAGAGGATTTTTTTACGCAGTTTCTTGTATGGACGGAGCAGGAAGAGTATCGGCGGCAGGTGCAGAAACTTGTGCGGCAGTACAGCAAATATATCCGGCTGAAACTGGAAGATGACGGAGAACTTGAAAGCGAACTGACAGGATATCCCTCAGAATTTGACGGTGAGCATTGCAGCAGTCTGGAGGAACAGAGACAGTATTGGTTTGCAGAAAAAGCAGGTCGTGCTGAGATCAATATGGAAATCCCGGAGCACACAGAATTTGCCATAGAACTTGACTGCCCGGAACGCTATACGGCATACCTGCAAAAATCTCTTCCGGAATTTTACCATGATTATCTGAGAAAAAATCATCTCCAGGGAAGCGGTCTGGAAGCGCGTATCCCGGATCGGATTTATATTGGAAACCAGTTCTGTCATCTCCTTTTTCCAGAGGAAGAACTTCTTTTCGCTATGCTGGAAAAGGCAAAAAAAGAGTTTACGGCAGTTACGCTTTCTTTTACTTATGTCAGAGAAATTTTGCTTGAAGACACCTTTGCATTGTTAAGAAAAATCGATCACTGGTGTAGCAAAAATGAACTTGAAATGGAGTGTGTAGTCAACGACTGGGGAATGGCAGATTTTATCAGAAAAGAAACGAAACATCTGCTCCCCTGCCTCGGAACGCTTCTTAACAAAAGAAAAAAAGATCCCCGTATCAATTACAAAAAAGGCGAGCGAGACCTGTACAGCCAGAACAGTTTCAATGCAGATTTTTACCAGGAATTTCTGAGAGAAAGTTTCGGAATTGAGCGGGCGGAGTGGGAGTCCTGTGGTTATATGCAGGATATCCCGGCAGGAAAAAACAGCCTGCATTTTCCATTTTACCAGACGAATACGTCGCAGTATTGTCCGTTGTATGCAGTGCAGAAAGAAGGAGACAGAGGCAGACAGAGATTGGTATACAAATGTCCGCAGTATTGTAAAAATGCGGCGTTTTTGTATCCGAAACATTTGAATATGATAGGGAGATATAATTCGCTGTTTGCGCTGGACCGGGACTTCCTGGAAGATTCAGAACAATTAAAAAGGTATACAGATTCAAATATAGACAGACTTGTCCTGAATCTGTTATGAGGTAAAAAGATGATGAAGATTACAGCAGGACTGGGATCAGCAGATGAATATATCCGTTTCGTGGAAGCAGGCGCAGATGAGTTTTTCAGCGGATTTGTACCGTATTCGTGGACGGAAAAGTACGGAACTGTCATGCCGCTCAACCGTCGTGAGGTATTGTGTTATCATGTGCAGCTTGGGGCGTTCAGTGAACTGGAAATTTTGTCAGAAATGATTCGGAAATACAAAAAGCCGGTACATCTGACATTCAATTCCCTGTACTATATTCCACAGCAGTATCCGGAGATCGTGGAGATCATAGAGAACTGTATGAAACTTGGATTTATGAGCTATATTATTGCAGACCCGGCGTTGATCGTTTATCTGAGGGAGAAGGGAATCCCGTGCGAAATCCATATGAGTGGTGAGATGGGAGAGATCAACCGCAGAACAGTGGAAGTTTTTCAGCGTCTGGATCTGAAGAGGGTGATTTTTCACAGGAAAAACAGCTTCGAGGATATGCAGTCTGTGATCTGCTCGGAAAGAACTGCCGGTGGGAGACGGGCGGAGACAGAGTTTGAGGCTTTTGTGCTGAATGAGATGTGCCAGTTTACGGGAGCGTTCTGTAATTCGCTTCACTGTGATGAGCTAGGGCATCTGTGCAGGGTTCCCTATTGGACGGAACCGGTACGAGATGAATCTGAGGATGAAGATGCCACTGCCCCCAAATACGATGACAACGGCTATCTGTGCGGTGCGACCGGCTGCGGTCTATGTGCACTTTACAGACTGAGAGATGCCGGGATTACACACCTGAAACTGGTCGGCAGAGGCAACTACACCGATTTTATGGAGAAAGATATCCGAAACCTCAAAACTGCTCTTGAGATTCTGGAAAATACAGACACAGAAGCTGCTTTCCGGACAGAAATGAAGAAGCAGATTTTTCCATACGGATGCAGTGGAAACTGCTATTACCTGTAAAATAGGACATAACTTTACACTATATGACAAATGTAACTATTTTCTAAAAATTATCTTAAAATAATCCAGACCTGTAGTAATTAACAGTCGACTATGATAAAATAATTTACAGTGACTATTCTGAAAAAAGAGAGTCACAATATGATTTATAATAAATATTGAGGTGAGAATCGTTGGTTTTAGAACATAAAGAAATTCAAAGCCTCAGTGACTTTTTTACAGAGTTGGGGAAGCGTAGGGAAAAGGGTGTTTATTTTTACCGTATCAATGGTTACTCGGAAGAAATCGGCAGATTTCTGTACGATTATTATGATGCCGCGGGGAAATGCGGAGTGATCGTTGAGGGTAAGATACCGAATCCCACGGAGGGGAATCTGTCTTATTACTATGAAATGATGGGGAATGATTTTCAGCTCAGCATGGGCTTTATCATGTCAGGGCTTCAGAAATGGCTTCCCAGGATGAACCGTTCACAGAACGAGAATGTAGCCGCTTCCATCTATGATTCACTGGAGGAACTGAGAAGAGCGGGAAAAACTGAAAATATGCTCAAGAATGCATATATCAAGTTTATGTGCTGGCTTTATTACAAATTTGAGCGGATCGTGAATCAGCTCGGACAGCAAAATGTTCCCAAGATCCTCTATGTTGGTTCGATCAGTAATTATGAACTTCTGCTGATTTCTGTTCTTTCAAATGCAGGATGTGATGTGGTCCTTGCAGAACCGATGGGAGATGAAGCGTATCTGAAACTTGATCCGCAGTCTCAGAAATCTACTTTATATACAGGAGAAAACGTCGGAGGATTCCCGGCGGATTTTTCACTTAAGAAACTGAGAGCAGAGGTTGAGAAGGCAGAGGAGAATCAGAAGTTGTTTGGTTCAAAGGATGGGCTTATCAATTGCACAAATGCCTGGATCGAAGGAAGTGGACTGGCAGATATCCTCAAAGCACCGGAGCAGCGCGGCGACAGGGAGGATCTTTTTTATAACTGTTATCTGCGGATAGGTGGTGTGGAGGATAAACTTACTTATGCAAATGATCTGTACCAGTTTTATCTGGAACTAAAGAATCAGAAGCGGCAGACAGTGATCGTGAATGGCAGCATTCCAAACCCGACAACAGATGAGATCATGAAGATCCGCAGAAACCACTATACAGGAGTGGAGCAGATGATCGCGGATCTGCAGATGAATATACAATATCCGGTGAGCCCGGTTTTGCAGGCAGTACTCTGCAGGGCTTTTGCAGAAGTGATGAAGTTGGAAGCAGGAGAGCCGGAGATCAATCTTAACAGACTGATGAATAAGGGCGTGTATCTTTTGTGTTGGATCCGGAGATATCAGAACCAGATTTTTAAGAACTGGAAGAAAAACGACACAGGTTGTTTTATCCATCTGGGCGCATGTCAGAATGTAAATGAAGTTCTTTTTATGAAATTTCTGGCGAGAGTGCCGGTGGATGTCCTGATTCTGTGTCCGGACCGGAATGAACACTGCATGCTTGAAGATACTCTTTTATATGAGATAAATTATGAGACTTCAATGAAATTGGATCAGTTTCCGGAGCAAAACGCACAGCTTCATATAGGAACTGCCGCGTATCATGCAGAACGGGAACTGGATACACTGATGTACAATGACTCTGTGATATTCCGGGATCAGCAGTTTACGAAAGCCAATACGATCTCGCTGCAGACTATGGACAGGGAGATCAAGCTTCTCTGGAATACGGAGATGAAATACAGACCAAATTTCAGTACGGCTGACGGAACCGTGAACATGCCGGTGATTTTTTCAAAAATATCCGGCGTGAAGGACAGGAAAACAGAGGATTACTGGATCTCGATCAAACAGTTGATGACACCGGAAACGGTGGTGATCGATCATCCTCCGTTTCTGACTTCCACATCACCGAATCCGATTAAAATGTACGCGGCGGAATTTTTCCGAAACGGGAAACTGCAGCGCAGGAAGATCCGGAATCATCCGGCATATCCGTATGGATTTCTCCGGGAAGAGATGCAGGAGTACATCCTGGACAAGCTGGAGGCGTTGATCGAGCAGCGGCTGATCCGGGGAACATTTGAGAATGGAACAGAATATACGATCATATCTGTCGCACTGAACCTGCCGAAACAGGTCACGCGGCTGATACAGAATTTTGATTTTACGAAGAAGAATCCGAAACTGATCTACATCAATGCTTCAGAAGTACTGATCACTTTGGAGGATTCTATCTATGCAGCATTTTTGAACCTGCTGGGATTTGATGTGCTTTTCTTTGTTCCGACAGGCTACAATATGGATAACCATTTTAACCAGAGATTAATGGAAGAACATCAGACAGGAGATTTTATGTATGATCTGCAGGTTCCTGACTGGAATACGATTCCATTAACAGCACACACGTCATGGCGTGACAGACTATTCAGGAAAGGATAAAGTGTTATGGGAATTGATTTCAGTAAGGTAACACCACCGGCATCATCCGCGGGATCTGCACCGGCAGCCAGCACTGAGATTGAGACAGTGCAGCCGTATGATATCGTGGCAGACCGTCAGCAAATGAATGAAACACTGACGAATTCCGAGGAGGTCGATGCACTTGTAAGTACGATCGAGGTCAATAATCTCGAAACAATCGTTTCTTTTGGTGCAGAGGCAGCAGAGGAGATTGCAAAAGCATCGGATGTTGTTCTGAACAGCATGAGTATGAGCCAGCTGGATGAGTCCAGTGAGATGCTTGAATCGCTGTCCAAGATCATGTCAAAGTTTGATCCGAGTGAACTTCAGGAAAACAAAGGCCTGTTTAACAAGCTGTTTGGAAATATGAAGAAACAGCTCGAAAAGATCCTCGACAAATATCATACAATGGGAGAGGAAGTAGACAAGATCTATGTGCAGCTCCGTGAGTATGAGGGCGAGATCAAGCAGTCCAACCGTAAGCTGGAGCAGATGTTTGATGCAAATGTCGATTATTACCATCAGCTTGTCAAATACATTCTTGCCGGTGAGCAGGGCTGCCGTGAACTGGAAGCTTACATTGCACAGCGCCAGGCAGATTTTGAGGCGACAGGAGATAACTCCATTCAGCTTGAACTGGCAGGACTGAACAATGCACTTATGATGCTGGAACAGCGTACACAGGATCTTCGCGTTGCTGAGAATATTGCGATCCAGTCCATTCCAATGATCAAGACAATGGCATACAGCAATATGAACCTTGTCAGAAAGATCAATTCAGCGTTTATCGTTACGCTTCCGGTCTTTAAGCAGGGGCTTGCCCAGGCAGTCATGCTCAAACGCCAGAAGATCCAGGCAGAGGCGCTGTCAGAACTTGACAAGAAGACAAATGAAATGTTGATTAAAAATGCCAAGAATACAGTTGAGCAGTCCAAGATGACAGCGAGACTTGCAAGTGGAAGTTCCGTCAAGATCGAAACGCTGGAAACAACGTGGAGAGCGATCGTCAATGGTATCGAGGAAACGCAGAATATTCAGAAGGAAGCAAGAAAACAGCGTATCGACGATGCGGCCCGCCTTGAGAATATCAAACAGGAATTTCTCAAAACCTATGGTGGTGCAGGTAAATAAAACATGTTAAAATTTCTCAAAAGAGGAAATCATAAAGGAGGAAACAGCTATGCCAATCAATTTATCAAAAGGACAGAAAGTAGATCTTACAAAGGGAAATCCGGGCTTAAAGAACATCATGGTAGGACTTGGCTGGGATGTAAATGCTTTTGACACAGGTGCAGATTTTGACCTTGATGCAGCAGCATTTATGCTTGGTTCCAATGGTAAATGCCCGACGGACAAAGAATTCATCTTCTATGGAAATCTTGAACATCCGTCAGCTTCCGTAAAGTATATGGGAGATAACCGTACTGGCGAGGGCGAAGGTGATGATGAAGAACTGGAAGTTGTTCTTGCCGATGTTCCGTCAAATGTTGAGAGAATTGCTTTTACAGTAACGATCTATGAGGCAGAGGCAAGAAGACAGAACTTCGGCCAGGTGTCCAATGCATATATCAGAATCGTGGACAAAGATACAAACCAGGAACTGATCCGTTATGATCTGGGAGAGGACTTCTCCATCGAAACAGCTATTGTTGTTGGAGAACTTTACAAACACAACGGCGAATGGAAATTCAATGCGATCGGCAGTGGATTCCAGGGCGGTCTGGCAGCACTCTGCGGACATTACGGAATCGAAGTTGCATAATTTTTTTGCATCAAAAACAACGTTACACATTAACTGACTGGCGAATGCCGGGAGGAGATAGAATATGTCGATTAGTTTGCAAAAAGGACAGAAAGTCAGTCTCAGCAAAGAGAGCAAGGGACTTTCAAATGTACTCGTAGGACTTGGATGGGATGCGGTAGAGCAGAGATCAGGGCTGTTCGGGCTTTTTAAGGCGGCAGATATTGACTGTGATGCGACCGCGATCCTGCTTAAGAATGGTAAATTTGTGGATAAGACAGATGTTGTTTATTTCGGAAATCTTGTGCACAAATCAGGCACTGTCCGTCATATGGGAGATAACCTGACTGGCGAGGGAGAAGGCGATGATGAGCAGATCCTCATTGAACTTTCCAGGGTGCCGCAGGAATATGACAAGATCGTGATCGTTGTAAATATCTATTCAGCAGTCCAGAGAAAACAGCATTTTGGAATGATCAAAAATGCGTTTATCAGGATCGTAGATGGAAATACCAATCGCGAGATGTGTAAATATGACCTTACCGAGAGCTATTCCGGTATGACCGCAATGATTTTTGGAGAGATCTACAGACATAATGGCGAATGGAAATTCGGAGCTATCGGTCAGGGTACAAAGGACACATCGATCGGCGATCTTTGCAGACGGTATGTATGATGATGTGAAGAGTTTGGGAAGAGAAACTTTTGCGGTTTCTCTTCCTGCTTCATTATCAGAATATATATAAATTTATTTTAAGAGAGGAATTCACCAAAATGAGTGAAAAACTAAACAGGAAAGCTCTTGAACAGGGCTTGACGGAGGAGCAGGCAGCGCAGAGCAAACAGCAGTATGGAACCAACGCACTTGCCAAGAAAGAAACAGAGTCACTCTGGTCTATGTTCATCGGTGCTTTTAATGATATCTGGATCAAGGTTCTATGTCTTGCACTGGTACTCAAGATTGTACTTGCAATCCTTGGCGTGATCGTTCCGGCACTGAGCGGCGACAATGATGTCGTTGAGATCATCAGTATCGTGATTGCGATCGCACTTGCGACTGGATTCAGCACTTTGTCTGAATACAGAAATACATCACGAAGTGAGGCTTTGCAGGAAGAGTACAGCAAAACCTACGCCAAAGTATTCAGAAACGGCAAACTTGTCAAAGTTCTCACAAGTGATATTGTTAAAGGCGATACCATTCTGATCCAGGCAGGTGATAAAGTCCCGGTTGACGGACTTGTTTTCAAAGGCAATGTGAAAGTATCTCAGGCAGCTCTGAACGGAGAATCCCGTGATGAGTCCAAGTCCGCAGCAGATACCATGGAAGAAGCAGAATCTACAGATTATTCTTCTGCACATAAAGTATTTATGGGATCAGTCGTTACCAGCGGCGAGGCATATATGGTAGCAACCGTGATTGGCGATGCATCCGAACTTGGTAAGATCAACAAAGCCCTTACCGATGAAAACGAGGAAGAAGAGCGTAAAGATACTTCCAGCCTCAAACTTGAAGTTGTTGCCGGCGGAATCGGTAAACTTGGTGTTTCTGCAGCAGCGATCGCAGGTGTCCTGCAGGTTGTTCTTTCTATCATGCGAGCAGATGAAGCAATCACACCAGTATTTGTACTTCTTCTGATCGCAGAGGCTGTTATGCTGATGGCCTCCATCGTTATCATGGCAGTACCGGAAGGTCTTCCGATGATGAACAGCCTGGTTCAGTCCATGAACACAGAATCCATGTATAAGAAAAACATCCTTGTAAGCCATAAGGCAGCTTTTTCTGATTCTGCTTACATGAACCTTCTGTTCAGTGATAAGACAGGAACCATTACCGAGGGAAATCTTTCACTGGTAGAGTTTGTCCTTGGAGACGGAAGAATCGTTGACCATGTCTCACATAATGATTTCCTGGAAGCGATCACTCTGAATAACCTTGCAAAAATCTCTGAAGGTAAAGCGATCGGAAGTAACAACATGGACCGTGCACTTCTGACCTATGCTATTTCCAAGGGTGCTCCGGATAAAGTTGATGCGTCCAAAGTAAAAGAGATCAGCGGATTTGATTCCGAGAAGAAATGTGCAACCGTAGAACTAAATGATGGCACTGTTTACTGGAAAGGTGCAACAGAGAACATCATCAATGACGTAACACATTATATGACAGAAGATGGCAGCATCGCAGAATTTACATCTGCAGAGAAAGCCAAAGTGGAAGAGCAGATGGTCGCACAGGCGAAGAGAACTATGAAACTTCTCTCCGTAGTGAAGATCATTGGTTCCCAGAAGATCCTTCTTGCAGTCCTTTCTCTGCGAGACAACGTAAGAAAAGATGCGATCGAAACAGTTGAAGTCCTGAACCGTGCCGGAATCCAGGTAGTCATGGTTACCGGTGATGCCGAAGAGACCGCCGTTGCGATCGCAAAAGAAGCCGGAATCCTCAAAGATGAAAAGACAGAAGTTGTTCTTACTCATGATGAACTGGAACAGCTTTCTGATGATGAGCTTAAGAAAAAACTTCCGAATCTTCGTGTTGTCAGCCGTGCGAAACCTCTGGACAAGAAACGCCTTGTCACAGTTGCACAGCAGCTTGATGATGTCTGTGGTATGACCGGAGACGGTGTCAATGATGCACCTGCTCTGAAACAGGCGGATATCGGATTTGCAATGGGAGATGGAACCGCAGTTGCACAGGAAGCAGGCGATGTTGTCATCCTGAATAACAGTTTGACTTCTATCAAAGACTGTGTACTGAACAGTAGAACGATGGCAAAATCCGTCGGCAAATTCCTGATCTTCCAGTTAACTGTAAATATCAGTACCCTGTTGATGAACATTCTGGCACCGATCCTTGGCTGGACAGAGCCATTCTCTATCGTACAGATCCTGTGGATCAACCTGATCATGGATACACTGGCAGCTATGGCATTCGGCGGTGAGCCGATCCTGAACCGTTACATGAACGAGCAGCCGGCAAAGAGAAGCGACAATATCCTGACAGGATATATCAAATCTGCAATTGGTGTAAGTTCAATATTTATCACTCTGGGATCTATCCTGATCCTGGAAAATGTCGGCGGAATCACAACAGCAGTTATGCCGGCAGGATGTTCAAATCCGGATCTGTATGAGAAGACCTTTATGTTTGCATTCTTTATTTATGCGATTATCTTTAACAGTCTGAATACCAGATCTGAGAGATTTAACCTGTTTGAGCATATTGGAGAAAATAAGAGATTTATCCTTGTAATGGGTGCGATCTTTGTTCTTCAGACAGTCCTGATCCAGATCGGTGGAGAAGTCTTCAGCACAACTCCTCTGACACTGAAAGCACTGCTTGTTTCCATGGTTCTTGGAGTACTGATCATCCCTGTGGATATGGTACGAAAAGCGATCATGAGATCTAACAAATAAAAAGAGCTAATTTTGAAATATCCCCTGCTAAAGTGGCAGGGGATATTTTTTCAATCGATTGCAACGCGGATACCGCCGCTGCGTTCAGAAGGCTGAATGATAACAGTTACCGGAATTCCGCCATGCCATTCAAAGGAATAAGATTCGCCAGAAGCCTGTCCGATAAAGGTTTTCCAGTTGACATCTGTTGTGATGCGCGGGTCGCAGGCACCATTGCCCATCCAGCAGATCACAGCATCCGGATCGACAGAGATCGTATTGTGGGACTGTACATTGCTGAGTGCGATCGGGTTTCCGTCAGTGATGACCGCCACATAAGCTTCGCTTCCAGTTCCGGTAAGTGTGGTGGTAGCAAGACCTTTCTGGGACAAAACGCCGACACCGATGAAGCGGACGCTGTATTTGCAGTCCTGTGTAAATGCAAGCAGGTTTTCGGATTCGACAGAGATCGTTTCGCCCGGTTCCAGTTTATAGACCAGAACATGCTGTGCGCTTTCTGCGTAATAGGTTTCGGATGGACCGTTCATGGTGACTTTGGTAAGAGGAATGTTTTCACCGGTGACGCGGCGCATCAGGGAGCCGAGTGCTGCCTGGGCGAGACTTTTCTGCGGTCCGAGAAGGACTTTTTCGAAGCGGTAATTAGTGTTGCCGCTGCAGTCGCCTGCGATAAAAGCACCGGTCTTGGTGAAGATAACGTCGTTGCCTGTAGTAGTGACTTTGAGTGTCAGTTCGTTTATGGTTTCAAATTTGATCATAAGAGTATCCTCCCGTTAGTTTGTCTCAACGCCGTATAACTGGCAGAGCCCCGCCAGATCTCTGGCGACACCGTTTCCGATGGCGTTGAATTTCCATTCTGTATTATGTAAGTAAATCTCTCCGAGCATCATGGATGTGACATTGTCATAATAATCGGTCAGCATGAAACTGTAGATCTCCTGACCGGAATCCGGATCGAGAAGCCGGATATAGGCATCTTTGACCATGCTGAAATTTAGGTGCCGCTCCAGTGCCTCGTTGATCGTAAGGACAAAAACGATCTTCCGTATGGAAGTATTCAGTTTGAAAAAATCAATATCCGCATATTCACGGTCTGCCCTGGAGCCGTTTACATGCAGGGCAACACTTCTGTCGGGGCTCAGTGTCTGTCCGTAAAAAACAAACCAGTCATCGCCGGGAACCTTGCCTGAAGCATCCAGAAGATAAGCGGATAAATCGATATCACACTGAGGGTTAGAGACGTTCCAGCCAAGTGCAACACGCACCTTTGGAAGCTGCCCGACTGTGCCGATACGGACTTTCTGGCCCTTCTGTATGACGTTACGAAGGACCGGGATATCGTGTTTCTGCGGAGCAGAGGATACCGAAGATACTGTCGGAGTTACAGGTGCTGGTTCTGGATGTCGATAAGCCTGCGTTCTTTTGGGATTTTCCTGTACATGACCAGATGAAGTTTTCTTCAAATTTACAGAAAGAATATTTCCCCTGTGTAGAGCAGGCCGGATCTTTCGCTGGTTAAGTGTAAGAACGTTCCCGGCGGTATATGCCGGTTCGATCTTTGTGGGAATTTGAAACATAGTTTACCTCCCCGTATTTTATTGATACTACATTGTTCACTGTTCTAATCATACCATGTTACACCATGAATTAAAATAAATCAGGTTAACATTTACTTTAACATTTACATTGATTTTTACTTATTTGGATCAAAACCCTTGAAAAAATGCAGAATTTACGTTACCATGAACTTAACTTCATAAAGGCAAAGCTGTGGTAACGCAGTGACGCAAAGCTATAGGGGCCGAGAACGAGCCAGCCAGTTGCAAGAACAGAGAATCCATCTGCTGTCTTGCTTTTTTTATGTAAAAAGCGAAGTCAGCAGTCGGGATTCGGTCAAATTTAACCAAATCAACGGCATACAGAAGGAGAGTGTAATGGCTCGAAAATACACAAAAGAAGAATTAAAAGAAAGACTTCAGCGTTCCATATATAAAGTAGTAGCAGAAGAAGGCATCGAAGGCGTTACCGTCCGTAAAGTATCAAAGGGATGCGGGCTTTCCGACCCGTATATTTATCAGTGTTACAAGGATCTGTTCGATCTGATGGAGACATCTTTTTTTGAAGTAGACGGCAAGGTTGTAGGAATGATCCAGAATCTGATCCAGAACCAGAAGGCAGAGCTTAAGACAGCAGAGGATCTGGAATCTATGTGCTGGACTCTCTGGAGTGCATATTGGGAATTCCTTATGAGTGATCCGGAGCAGACCATTTTTTACTGGAGATTTTATCAGTCAGCACACTATACTAAGAAGATCCTTGAGGTGCGGCAGCAGAGCTTTGAAGTATTCGTTAATTATATGGTAGAGACCGGCAGGATGTTTGGGGTGTCCGATCTGATGGATCCGGAGGTGATCGTGTCCAACATCATCGACAGCACCGTATCTGTAGCAGTCAAAATGCATCTTGGATATATGGACAAGACAGCTCTCAAGGCACGAACGATCTACAAAACAGTATTTGCATTATTGTTCCAGCTTCTGCATATTGATGTGTGGAACGGGGGAATATAAAAGCAGCGAGAGGCTGCTTTTTTGTACTTTTCCGGGTACATTTTTTGAACGTAAAAAAGTACAAAACCACAACATGTTGATAAAAAATATCAAGACACAGCTACAAATTGTATTAAATTAAAAGCATGCGCTAATCGATTGACAACGGCGTATTCCATAGTGTACACTAGCGGCGTGAACAAGGGAGTGTTCACTTGAAACTAATAAGATTCCGGTCTTATTTTTCTTTTGCAAGAAAAGTTAGACGGGACATACGCGGAATAAATCATATATTAGAGAGGTGCAAAATGAAAAACTTTTCACAGTGGGAAGGTTTCAAAGGAAACCGTTGGAAAGAAAAAATCGACGTTCGTAACTTTATCTCAATGAACTACACACCATATGACGGAGATGCTTCCTTCCTGGAAGAACCAACAGAAGCAACAAATAAACTGTGGGGAAAACTTCAGGAACTGCAGAAAGAAGAACGTGCCAAAGGCGGAGTTCTGGATATGGAAACAGAGGTTGTTACATCTCTGACAGCATATGGCCCGGGATACATCGACGAAGATCTTAAAGATCTTGAAACAGTTGTTGGTCTTCAGACTGACAAACCGCTGAAACGTGCATTTATGCCATACGGTGGAATCAAAATGGCAGAGCAGGCATGCGAAACTTACGGATACAAAGTAAGCGACAAGATCAAAGACGTATTCCACAACTATGAATTCAAAACACACAACCAGGGTGTATTTGATATCTACACACCAGAGATGAAATTAGCCCGTCACAGCAAGATCCTGACAGGTCTTCCGGATACTTACGGACGTGGACGTATCGTTGGTGACTACAGACGAGTTGCTCTGTATGGTATCGATGCTCTGATCGAAGGAAAACAGAAAGACTTCGCAGCATGCGACCGTCAGGGTATGAGACGTTATGACTTCCAGCTTCGTGAAGAGATCGCTGATCAGATCCGTGCTCTCAAAGGCATGAAGGTTATGGCTGAAGCATACGGATTTGATATTTCCGAGCCGGCTAAGAATGCAAGAGAAGCATTCCAGTGGCTGTATTTCGGATATCTGGCAGCAATCAAGACTCAGAACGGTGCTGCAATGAGTGTTGGACGTATTTCCACATTCCTTGATGTTTATATTGAAAGAGACCTTGAGAACGGAACTCTTACAGAGAAAGAAGCTCAGGAGCTTGTTGACCACATGGTAATGAAATTCCGTATGGTTAAATTTGCCCGTATTCCTTCTTACAACCAGCTGTTCTCCGGTGACCCGGTATGGGCAACTCTGGAAGTTGCAGGTATGGGACAGGACGGACGTTCCATGGTAACAAAGAACGACTTCCGTTTCCTGCATACACTGGAAAACATGGGACCGGCTCCGGAACCGAACCTTACAGTTCTGTATTCTTCAAGACTGCCTGAAAACTTCAAAAAATATACAGCTGACATCTCTGTACTGACAAGCTCTGTTCAGTATGAGAACGATGATGTTATGCGTCCGGTATGGGGTGATGACTACAGCATCTGCTGCTGTGTATCCGCTACTGAGACAGGTAAGGAAATGCAGTTCTTCGGAGCTCGTGCAAACCTTGCAAAATGCCTTCTTTACGCTATCAACGGTGGTGTTGATGAGAAGACAAAACAGCAGGTAGGACCGAACTATCAGCCGATTACTTCTGAGTATCTTGATTATGACGAAGTAGTTGCTAAATATGACAAGATGATGGACTGGCTGGCTCATCTGTATGTTGGAACACTGAACATGATCCACTACATGCATGACAAATACTACTATGAAGCAGCAGAGATGGCTCTGATCGATACAAAGGTTGACCGTTCTTTCGCAACTGGTATCGCAGGATTCTCTCACGTAGTAGACTCCCTGTCCGCTATCAAATATGCAAAAGTTAAAGCTGTTCGTGATGAAGACGGAATCACAACAGACTTCATCGTAGAAGGTGACTTCCCACGTTATGGTAACGATGATGACAGAGCAGATGAGATCGCAACAACACTGCTTTCTACATTCCTTGAGAAACTGAAACACATCCATACCTATCGTGATTCCAAACCTACTACTTCCATTCTTACCATTACATCCAACGTTGTTTATGGTAAAGCTACAGGATCTCTTCCGGATGGAAGAAAAGCAGGCGAACCGCTGGCACCTGGTGCCAACCCGTCCTATGGAGCAGAGCAGAACGGACTTCTTGCATCCCTCAACTCTGTTGCAAAACTGGACTATGAAGATGCTCTTGATGGTATCTCCAATACTCAGACCATCAACCCGGATGCTCTGGGACATACAGAAGAAGAACGTACAGAGAACCTTGTTCGTGTGCTTGACGGATACTTTGATCAGGGTGCTCATCACCTCAATGTTAACGTATTCGGTAAAGAAAAACTGATTGATGCTATGGAACATCCGGAAAAAGAAGAGTATGCAAACTTCACAATCCGTGTATCCGGATATGCCGTTAAATTCATCGACCTTACAAGAGAGCAGCAGCTGGATGTTATTGCCAGAACCTGCCACGACAGAATGTAATAATGAGTGAAGAAATCAAAGGATATGTCCATTCTCTGGAAAGCTTCGGATCAGTAGACGGACCGGGCGTCAGATATGTGATATTCCTGAGTGGATGTGCAATGCGTTGCCAGTTCTGCCATAATCCGGACACCTGGAAAATGGGAGAGGGGCAGCAGTACACCCCGTCTCAGCTTCTGAAACAGGCTCTTCGCTATAAGAATTACTGGGGTAACAAAGGCGGGATCACTGTGAGTGGAGGAGAACCTCTTCTCCAGATTGATTTCCTGATTGAATTTTTCCGTCAGGCAAAGGCAGCAGGAGTTCACACAACTCTTGATACCAGTGCCAACCCTTACACAGAAAAAGAACCTTTTTATTCCAAATGGCTGGAGCTTATGAAGTATACTGATCTTGTTCTTCTGGATATCAAGCAGATTGACGAAGAAGAACATATCAAGCTTACAGGACAGTCCAACAAAAATATTCTGGCAATGGCACGGAAATTGTCAGATATGGGAAAACCGATGTGGATCCGCCACGTACTGGTTCCGGGAGGCAGCGATAAAGATGAGTATCTCCACAGGCTTGCAGATTTTATCCATACTTTGAAAACAGTGGAGAGAGTCGAAGTGCTTCCGTATCATACACTCGGTGTATTTAAGTGGGAACAGCTAGGAATTCCTTATCCGCTGGAAGGTGTCAGACCACCTTCGAAGGAACGGATCGACAACGCCAGAGAAATTCTGGGAGCGATATAAACCGGTCAGAAGACTGGAAAAGAAAAAGATCTCAATGCCAGTTATGGCAGAGAGGTCTTTTTTTTACCCTTTTTTTGTTGTACAATAATACAATATCTCTGAGAAACGGAGGGATACAATGGCGAAAAAGAGAAAAAAACCCAAGATGGAGTTCCGTTACTACCAGATGCCGGCGGGGAGTCCGATCCTGGCGCTGCTGGGGAAGAAGTGGCGGCAGAATTATGGGAGAGATATAGATTATCTTCATTTCCATAATTATCTGGAGATTGGATTTTGTTATGAAGGAACCGGAGATTTGATTCTGGGAGAGGATACTGTGCGGTTTGGAGGAAGAGAGTTTTCAGTCCTTCCGCCGAATTTTCCACATACCACTAACAGTGATCCGGGAGATCTTAGCCGGTGGGAGTATCTGTTTATCGATGTAGAGGGATTTCTTCGGAAATTTCTGGACAATCCTGTAAAAGCAGAAAAAATGATCCAGCGTATTTATTCCAAACCACTGTTTCTAAAAGAAGCAGATAATACTTCTGTAGCAGCCAAGATCCTCAAGATCATGGACATTATGCGAAATGGCGAGGAATTTTATCTTGAGGAAGCAAAAGGAATCCTTGCGTCACTTCTGGCAGAAATTGCCAGAATGAATCGAAATGAAGCAGAGGAGAGAGTTCCGGAAGAAAAGGGAAAGATCACGAACATGATCTCCAGATCTCTCGATTACATATCCGATCACTACATGGAAGATATCAAGATCGAAAATCTCGCAAAGAGCTGTCATATCAGTGAGACGCATTTCCGACGGCTTTTTACCTCTTATATGAAAGTAAGCCCGCTGGAATATATCAATACCGTGCGAATTCAGACTGCCTGTGATCTCCTGCAGAAAACAGATGCGCCGGTGGCAGACATTGTCCACAAGTGCGGATTTACGACAAACTCAACGTTTAACCGAAATTTTAAGCAGCTTATGGGAGTTACCCCGATCGAATGGCGAAAACGCCCGGAAAGCTACGAACAGCAGATCCTGAAATTCGACATCCACTCAGAAGAGGGATGGTAGAATAGAATCCAAAACAGAAAGGAATTTTTTAATGTACGATTACAAAATTGTAGAGCAGGTATCCCGGAAGAAAAAAAGCATGTCCGGTATCCTGCGAAAAGTCATGATCATTTTTGCCGTGTTCTTTGTAATACTCGGAATCACGATCTCTCAGTCCTTCATGCTTGCAGGATTTTTGCTGGCGGCACTTTATTTCGTGTATGATGTCTTCAGCCAGAAAGATTACGAGTACACACTTGAGAGCGATACACTTACCATCGATGTGATCTATGGCAAGAAATACCGCAAGACCGCTCATGTCCTGGAACTCAAAAACATGGAAGTGACCGCACCGCACTGGCATGAGAGTGTTGCGAAATACAAGAAAAACGGCGGCACGGAAAAACTTAAGAAATACGATTATACCTCCTACGATGATGAGGTTCCGTACTACACAATGATCGTGACAGAGGACGGAAACAAAATAAAACTTCTTCTTGATCTGACGGATGAGATGCTGCATACCATAAAAACCCTGCATCCTCAAAAAGTCTATTTTGCATAAAATATGAAAAAAATATGTGAAATATGTACAAAAAATGAATGAAAAATTTATGAAATAAGAACAAAGACCTCTCTTGGAAACAAAGAATCTATGCATTCTGTCGAAAAGAGAGGATTTTTTTCATCAAAATGATACGACAAAAAACGCATGAATGCGAAAAACAAACAAAAAACCCAAAAATAAAGCATGTGAATAGTGCGAAATACACAAAATGGTCGAAAATGCACATTATGTAAATGATTCTGCAAACTATCCTATTGAATCGGATGCTATAATTGGTTCATAAGCAATTCGGGGTAAAAGAATACGCTTAATAAAAGGAGGACATCTAAATGAAGAAAAAATTACTTGCAGTATTAATGACAGGTATTATGGCAGCATCCTTTGCCGGCGCAGCTACAACTGTTTACGCAGCAGACGATGACAATACCTTAACCGTATGGGCATGGGACCAGAACTTCAACATCAAATCCATGCAGATGGCTGGCGAGCAGTATGCAAAAGATCATGATGGATTTGCAGTAGACGTTATTGAGACATCTTCTGATGACTGCCAGACCAAACTGACAACAGCAGCTAATGCAGGTGACTACAGCACACTTCCGGACATCGTTCTTATGCAGGACAACAGCTATCAGAAATATCTGAAGAGCTATCCGGACGCTTTCACAGATCTCAAAGATATGGACATCAACTGGGATGATTTCGGAAAACTGAAACAGTCCTATTCAATGGTAGATGACACACATTATGGTGTTCCGTTCGACAACGGTGCTGTTATCGCCTGCTATCGTACAGATATCCTTGACGAAGCTGGATACACACTGGATGACCTGACAGACATCACATGGTCCAAATTCATGGAAATCGGTAAAGACGTTCATGAAAAGACCGGTAAATACCTCCTTACAAGCGAAGCTACAGGCGGCGACACTCTGATGATGATGATGCAGTCCTGCGGAGCTAACTTCGTAAATGAAGACGGAGAAGCTTATATCGTTGGAAACGATACAGCAGAAAAATGCATCAACCTTTATGTAGACCTTGTTAAAAACGACGTTGTTAAACTCGTAAACAACTGGGATGAGTACATTGCAACAATCACAAGCGGCGAGGCTGCTGGTATCGTAAATGGTAACTGGATCACAGCTACTCTGATGTCCACAGAAGACCAGAAGGGTCTGTGGCAGATTACAACAATGCCGAAAGTTGACGATGTAGAGAGCGCTACAAACTATGCAAACAACGGTGGATCTTCCTGGTATATCACATCCAACTGCAAGAACGTAGAACTCGCAGAAGACTTCCTTGCAAGTACCTTTGGTTCCAGCACAGACTTCTATGATGCAATCCTTCCGGCATCAGGTGCAATCTCCTGTTATCTGCCGGCTGGTGAGTCTGAAGTTTACAATGAGCCAAATGAATTCTTCGGTGGACAGCCAATCTTCTCAACAATTGTAGAATACTCTTCTCATATTCCGGAGTTCACAAAAACACCGTACCACTATGAAGCAAGAGAATGTGTCAACACAGCAGTTATTAATATCGTAAATGGTACATCTGTAGAGGATGCTCTTCAGGAAGCACAGGATACACTTGCATTCAAGATGACAGAGTAATCTGAATCTCGAAAAGTGAACATTTATAAGTAATCAAGGCGGGGGACTGCTTGCAGTCCCCTGTCGTGCGTTAAAAGTTAGGTTTGAAAGGGGGAGTTCCTGTGAATTCCAAGAAAAAAGGCATGTCATTGATCGCGAAACAGAGAGCTGCCGGATGGATTTTCCTTCTGCCGGCAACACTGATGATCGCAATCATGAGTTTTTATCCAATGATCCGTGCATTTATCATTTCTTTACAGACAGGTGCCGGAGCAAACATGCGGTTCGCAGAACCAATTTTCAGTAACTATCAGCGTATCATGGCTGATAAGGTATTCCAGCAGTCAATTGTCAATACGTTCCTGTATCTGATCATTCAGGTACCGATCATGCTGGTACTCGCAATCTTACTTGCACAGCTGCTTAACAATAAAGACCTGAGATTCAAGGGATTTTTCCGTACATGTGTATTCCTTCCATGTGCAACATCTCTGGTTTCCTACTCACTGATCTTCCGTTCCATGTTTGCTACAGATGGTCTGATCAACAGTATTCTGATCAAACTTGGAATCTTATCTACCGGCTATAACTTCCTGGGAAATTCCGCCAGTGCCAAGGTTGTTATCATCCTTGCCCTGATCTGGAGATGGACAGGATACAACATGGTATTCTATCTTGCCGGCCTTCAGAATATTGAATATTCTGTATATGAGGCAGCAAAGATTGATGGCGCCAACGGCTGGAAGACTTTCTGGAAGATTACTGTTCCGCTTCTGAAACCGACAATTATCATGACATTTATTATGTCTATCAATGGTACACTGCAGCTGTTTGATGAGTCTGTCAACCTGACAAAAGGTGGTCCGGCGAACTCAACGATCACAATGTCCCATTATGTTTACAATACATGTTTTATCAACGTACCGAATTTTGGATATGCATCAGCAATGTCATTCCTTATATTCATTATGGTAGCTGTACTTGCATTTATCAACTTGAAAGTAGGTGATACACGTGACTAAGAAAAACAAATCAGCAATTCAGAGAAGATTGATTCCTACCTATATTTTTCTGATCATCGTGTCATTTATTTCGGTATTCCCGTTATACTGGATGATCTCAGCCGCAACTAATACATCAACAGATGTATCCCGTGGACGAATTATTCCGGGAAGTTACTTCATGGAAAACTTCAAAAACCTGACATCTCAGCAGCCACTGTGGAGAGCACTTGGAAACTCTTTCTTTTATGCGATCCTCACAACCGTGATCTGTCTGCTGATCTGCTCTATCGCAGGATATGGTTTTGAAGTTTATCATGATAAGGCAAAAGACAGACTGTTCTCCGTGCTGCTTCTGGCAATGATGGTTCCTCAGGTTGCTACCATGGTTCCGTTATTCAAGATGTTCTCCAAAGCAGGACTTCTGAATACAGCAGTTGGTTTTATCCTTCCGATCATTTCTACACCGTTTATGATCATGATGTTCCGTCAGAACGCAAGATCCTTCCCTGTAGATATTATCGAGGCAGCTCGTATCGATGGATTGAGCGAAGTAAGAATCTTCTTACAGATGTTCATTCCTACTATGAAATCTACATATGCAGCTGCAGCAGTTATTACCTTCATGAATGCATGGAACTCTTACCTGTGGCCGAAGGTAATCATGACAGATAACAAAGCGATGACAATGCCAATGTTGATCGCCAACCTGATCACAGGTTATGTAACAGACTATGGTATGCTGATGTGCGGCGTATTATTCTGTTCCATCCCGACAATGGTTGTATTCTTCGTACTGCAGAAACAGTTCGCAGAAGGTATTACCGGAGCGGTTAAGTAAATCAGCGGATTTCGAATGTTTACAGAATTACGGAAATTGCGAAGCAATGGAGTAATTCGGGAGAGATTACAACAATGAACTAAAAAAGGATGCTGCGTGGTCCAGTGGGTATATTGCATAATATGTCCCGTACAGATTATGCGGCATCCTTTTTTGCAAAATCCAATAACAGGAGGATAAGAATGAAAGTTTTTGATTATTCTTTAGTAAAGGATCCACGGTATTTCAAAGATGGAAGAATGGATGCACATTCTGACCACACATATTACAGAGATGGAGAGGAAGCGAAGGAAAAAGAAACTTCCTTCCGTTATGACCTTAACGGAATCTGGAAATTCCACTATGCCCGTAACTATGGAAGTGCGATTCCGGGATTCGAAAAAGAAGAATATTGCTGCAGAGACTGGGATGATATCCGTGTACCGGCCCATATCCAGATGGAAGGATATGATGCACCTCAGTATGCTAACGTACAGTATCCGTGGGAAGGCCATGAGGACATCCATCCGGGTGAGATTCCGGAGCATTTCAATCCGGTTGCAAGCTACGTGAAATACTTTGAAGTGCCGGAAGAAATGCAGGGGAAACGTCTCTTTATCTCCTTCCAGGGAGCAGAGAGCGGCATTGCATTATGGCTCAACGGACACTTTGTTGGATACAGTGAAGACTCTTTTACACCGTCAGAATTTGAACTGACCGAATATGTAAAAGAAGGCGAAAACAAACTCGCGGCACAGGTATTCAAATGGACAGCAAGCAGCTGGTGCGAGGACCAGGACTTCTTCCGTTTCTCCGGAATTTACAGAGATGTTTACCTTTATACTGTACCGGAAGTTCATGTTTATGACCTTCAGATCCGTGCGATCCCGGATGAAACATTAAGTGTAGCAGCACTTGAGATCAGAACAAATACCTGGGGCAAAGGCACAGTTAAGATCACTCTTTCCAAAGATGGAGAGACCGTGATCGAGGACAAAAAAGCACTCGACGGAGAAGAAATTTATTCCTGGAAAGTAGCAGATCCGGTACTCTGGAGCGCAGAAGATCCACAGCTTTATGACCTGACACTGGAAGTTTATAATGAGGCAGGAGAGCTTCAGGAAGTGATCCCTCAGAGAGTTGGATTCCGTCGTTTTGAAATGAAAGACGGCATCATGACACTGAATGGAAAACGTATCGTATTCAAGGGCGTGAACCGTCATGAATTCAGTTCTGTAAGCGGAAGACACGTATCCGAAGAAGAACTCCGCAAAGACCTTAAGACCATGAAGCAGAACAATATCAATGCGATCCGTACCTGCCATTATCCGGATGCATCCCGGATCTATCAGCTCTGCGATGAATACGGAATCTATATGATCGATGAGACAAACCTGGAATCCCACGGTTCCTGGGATGTTGCTGAATTTACAAAGGATTATACCTACGTTGTACCGCACGACAAACCGGAATGGCTGGATATGATGATTGACCGTGCAAACTCCATGTATCAGAGAGACAAAAACCACACGGCGATCCTGATCTGGTCCTGCGGAAATGAGTCCTTCGGAGGCAAGGATATTTTTGAAATGTCCCAGTTCTTCCGCAACACAGACCCGACCCGTCTGGTTCACTATGAAGGTCTTTGCCATGACCGCAGATATAACGATACCAGCGATATGGAAAGCCAGATGTACCCGTCTGTAGAGGCAATCAAAGAGTTCCTTGCAAAAGATGATTCTAAGCCGTTCATCTGCTGTGAATACACTCATGCGATGGGAAATTCCTGTGGTGCAATGCACAAATATACAGATCTGACCGACACAGAACCGAAGTATCAGGGTGGATTTATCTGGGACTACATTGACCAGTCTATCTACAAAAAAGACCGCTACGGCAAAGAATTCCAGGCATACGGCGGCGACTTCGGAGAACGTCCGACAGACTACAACTTTAGTGGAAATGGTATCGCATACGGTGGAAACAGAGATGCTTCTCCGAAGATGCAGGAAGTCAAATTTAACTACCAGAACATCACAGCAGAAGTCAGTGCAGACAGCGTAAAAGTCATCAACAAAAACCTGTTTGTGAACACAGATATTTTTGACTGCAAAGTAACTGTTGCAAAGAATGGTAAAGTGATCCGCAAGGCTTCTCTTGCAACGGCAGTTGCTCCATTAAGCGAAGAAACCTATGCACTTCCGCTCGCAAAAGAAGAGAAACCAGGCGAATATGCAGTGACTGTTTCCTTCCATCTGAAAGAAGATAAAGCATGGGCAGAAGCGGGACATGAGGTAGCTTTTGGACAGTATGTATACCAGGTTGAAGAACCGAAAAAGACCTGCCCGGAAGGTGTAAAAGTGATCCGCAGTACACACAATATCGGTGTCAGAGGAGCGCATTTTGAAGTACTTTTCTCTGTATTGAACGGCGGTCTGGTATCTTATAAATATGCCGGAAAAGAAATGATCGAGGCAATTCCAAAGCCGAACTTCTGGCGTGCACCAACGGATAATGACTGTGGAAACCTTATGGGAATGCGTTACGGACAGTGGAAGATCGCCAGCATGTACTTAAGCCACAAAGACTTCCGTCAGGGACCATACGGCCCGGGAAATGAGCCGGAAGTAGAGGGAAATGAGAAGACTGTAAAAGTGACTTACACGTATCTCATGCCGACCACACCACTCAGCGAATGCAGACTTTCCTATGAAGTATCCGGTGATGGAAGAGTAAAGACAACCCTCAGTTATGACCCAGTCAAAGAACTTGGTGACATGCCGGAATTTGGTGTGATCTTCAAATTCAATGCAGATTATGACCGTGTGGAATGGTACGGACTTGGAGAGGCAGAGACCTATTCTGACCGTAAAAAAGGAGCAAAACTTGGCATCTATGCAAACAAAGTCGCAGACAATATTGCAAGATATATGGTTCCGCAGGAATGTGGTGCAAAAGAAGAAGTGCGCTGGGCAAAAGTAACTGACCGCAAGGGAAGAGGAATGCTCTTTGAGATGGATGAGAACAATGGTCCAATGATGTTCTCAGCACTTCCATACACTCCGCATGAGATGGAAAATGCAATGCATCCATACGAACTTCCGGAGGTTCATTACACTGTTGTACGTGTTGCAAAAGACCAGATGGGAATCGGTGGAGATGACAGCTGGGGAGCACGCACACACGAAGAATATTTACTGGAAACCGATAAAAAGATGGAATTTTCCTTTGTATTTAAAGGACTTTAAGAGGAGACAACATGGCGAAACAGATGAAATACGGACGTTACCTTCATGGTGGAGATTATAACCCGGAGCAGTGGCTTGACCGCCCGGATATCCTTCAGAAAGACATCGAATATTTCAAAAAAGCACATATCAACACTGTATCGGTAGGGATTTTTTCCTGGGCTGTTCTTGAACCGGAAGAAGGAAAATATAACTTCGACTGGCTGGAAGAGATTATCAATAATCTTTACAAAGAAGGCATCTATACCATCCTTGCAACTCCGTCAGGAGCAAGACCAAAATGGATGGCAGACAAATACGAAGAAGTCCTTCGTATGGACCCGGACAGAACAAGAAGATTTTTCGGAGGCAGACATAATCACTGCTTTACCTCTCCGGTATACAGAGAAAAAGTCCATGCGATCGATAAGAAATTAGCCGAAAGATTCGGCAAACATCCGGCAGTTATGCTGTGGCACATCTCCAACGAGTTCGGTGGAGAATGCCATTGCCCGCTGTGCCAGGCGAAGTTCAGAGAATGGCTGAAAGAAAAATATGGCACGATCGAAAACCTCAACAAGAGCTGGTGCACAACATTCTGGAGCCACATTTACAACAGCTTTGATCAGATCGAAAGCCCATCCACGAAGGGTGAAAATGAACTTCATGCACTGAAACTTGACTGGAAGCGTTTTGTCACAGATCAGACGATCGACTTTATCAAAAATGAGGTTGATGCGATTCGTGAAGGAGGTTCTGAACTGCCTGTGACCGCCAATCTGATGTATGATTTTGACGGTCTGGATTACAAAAAATTCAAAGATGTTCTTGATATTGTATCCTGGGACAACTATCCGGGATGGCACAAAAAAGAGGAATATGTCACAGCTGTTGACGCGGCAATGCAGCACGACCTGATGCGCAGCATCAAGAAAGCGCCGTTCCTTCTTATGGAATCCTGCCCGTCTGCAACGAACTGGAAACCGATCAACAAACTCAAAAAACCGGGAATGCTTCTGGCAGGTTCTCTCCAGGCAGTTGCTCACGGTTCTGACAGTGTTCTGTATTTCCAGCTTCGTCAGAGTCAGGGCGCTTCCGAGAAATTCCACGGTGCTGTGATCGATCATTACGGCAAAGAAGATACCCGTGTTTTCCGTGAAGTAACAGAGGTTGGAGAGGTTCTGGAACAGATTCAGGAGACTGTTGGAACCAACATGAAATCTCAGGTAGCCGTTCTCTATGACCGTGAAAACGACTGGGCGATCGCGGATGTACAGGGACCGAGAAACGAAGATATGCACTATCGTGAAAATGTGCAGAAGAACTACCGTGCACTGAGAGAACAGGGACTGAATGTCGACATTATTGCAATGGAACATGACCTTGCAGACTACAAAGTTCTGGCAGCTCCGATGGCATATATGTTCAAAGACGGATACGAAGAAAAACTCCGCACCTATGTAGAAAATGGAGGAACTCTGGTACTTTCCTACTGGTCCGGACTGGTAGACGGTACAGACAAATGCTTCCTTGACGGAACTCCATACGGACTGATGGACGTAACAGGAATCCGCAGTGCAGAGATCGACGCTCTTTATGACTGGGAAGAAAACCATGCGATCCCACAGGCTGGAAGCCACCTCGGAATCAGCAATGTATATTCCTGCAAGAACCTCTGCGAACTGGTTGAAGTTTCCGATGCGGAAGTGCTGTTGCGCTACGGCGAAGACTTCTATCAGGGATATCCGGTGCTGACACACAAGGCATTCGGCAAAGGCCACGTATACTATGTATGCGCGGATATGGAACTTGGATTCTATCAGGACTTCTACGGCAGAGTAGCTGCAGAAACAGGTCTGAAATCCCCGATCGAATTCATTCCGGAAGGCGTTGCCGTGACCGTAAGAGAAAGCGAAGACACCGAATACCTCTTCATCCAGAACTATGCGCGCAAGCCACAGGCTGTTCCAGTTCCGGCAGAGTATGAACTGCTCTATGGAACCGAAAGCGAAGTCATGGCACCGCTGCAGACAAGGATTTTGAAGAAACACAAATAAAAAATAAGACAGAAAAAAAGTTCCCGGCACTTTGTCAGGAACTTTTTTCTTGTTATTTTAAATTCAATTCTTTAAGCAAATCTTCCTGAGAAACAGATGGCTGATAATCAGGATCGCCATTTTTATAGGCGTTCATAATTGCCTGTTCGTCGGGATCAGGCACAACCTGTTCGATATTATCAAGAGCAAAAGTGGAGAGAATCAGATCCCAGACTTTTTGCGCATCCTCTTCGCTCATAACAGTAACAGCTCCGAAAATTCGTTCTTTTATACTGGACATAGTATCACACTCCTTTATAAATCTGACCACGGTTTCCGATATCGATGATATCTATTATGATACCATTAACATTAAATAAAACTCTGAAATTTCCTACACGAAGACGATATCCGTCGGTACCCTGTAATTTCTTTATATCACCCTCCAACGGAAGTCTGGAAATGGCTGCTATCAATCTTTTCTGCGAAGGAATATCCTGGTGTTTTAAAAATTTGATTGCCTTTTTGGAATATGAAATTTGAAACAATAGAAAACCTCCCTACATAAATTATAGTCGAATCATATTCAATTTTTTATCTTATGTAGGTGTAGTTTGATTATAAAAAAAACATGAGAATACGTCAATATATATGAAATCTAATTTGGGGTAGTATTTTGTCGAAAAGTTTCTTATGCAGGCATCGCCTCCAGATGTCTAAAAAGTAGCGTATTTTTTTATGAATTCTGATAGTATTTTTATTTCCCATAGCTTTGCATAATGGAGAAAAAGAATGATATATAAAGGAGTATGGACATATGAAATTCGGAAATGGATGCTGGCTGCAGAAGGAAGGAATTGAATGTTTTGCGCCGCAGGAAGCTTATTTTGTAAACAAAAATGACCATGAAGTTGTGATCTGTGCACCGACACATCATATTGCACACAGAGGCGAACCCTTGGTGGAATCAACCTTACGATCAGGGTCACAGCACCGGCGGAAGACGTGATCCGTGTGCAGACAAGCCACTATCTGGGAGTGGAAGATCACAGCCCGAAATTTGACCTGAACATGGACGAAAATCGTGCGATGGATGTAGAAGAAACAGAAGATGAGATCCTTGTAAGATCAGGAAATCTTTCCCTTCGCATCAACAAGAAAAACTGGAGCATGTCTTACGAAAGAGACGGTAAAGTCCTGACTGCAAGCAGTGGAAGAGACCTTGCCTATATGCGTACCCAGTGGACTGGTTTTGCATACGATATGGACCCGGAAGGCAAAGCTTACATGCGTCAGCAGCTTGGCATTGATGTAAATGAACATGTCTACGGACTTGGTGAGCGTTTCGGAGCACTGGTAAGAAACGGACAGTCTGTTGATATCTGGAATGAAGACGGCGGTACAAGCACTGACCAGTCCTACAAAAAAAGTTGGAAAATATCGGTTTTAAAATAAGTAAATTGTGTAAAAGGCAAAAGAAACGACATAAAAAAGTTCCTTGTTGAGAAATAGCGAAAGAAAAAGATGCAGGCAGACAGCTAAGATGTTATGATGGAGACAGAGAGTGCCATGAATAGGGTGAATCGTAACAGGCAGAAAATACTGCCGGAGAGGAACGTGACTATGAAATTTTTTCACTTATCAGATTTACATATCGGATTGAAATTAATGAACCGTGATCTGCGGGAAGATCAGGAATATATTTTGAGTAAGATCGTCGAGGCAGCAGGTCGGGAAGAGCCGGATGCGGTTGTGATTGCGGGAGACATTTATGATAAAGCCGTTCCGTCTGCCGAAGCAGTCGAAGTTTTTGACCGGTTTCTTGAAGAACTGACGGAGACTGTTCCGAATGCGGTGATCATGATGATCAGCGGAAATCACGACAGTGCGCCGAGGGTCAACTGTTTTCGAAATGTTTTGTCCAGACAGAAGGTATATATGATCGGTCAGCCACCGAGAACAGAGGCAGAATATATAGAAAAAGTCGTTCTGCATGATGCATATGGAAATGTGAATTTTTATCTGCTTCCGTTTGTAAAACCATCTATGGTCAAACAGGTCGTGGGGGTGGACGAGAATGGAAATAATCTTTCTTATAATGAAACCCTGCACAGACTGATCGGGCGTGAGGAAATTGATGAGAATGACAGAAATGTACTCGTCAGCCACCAGTTTTATCTTCCTGTCGGCAAGAAAGCAGATGAGATCGAGCGAATGGAATCAGAGATCTGCACGGTAGGAAATATCGATGAAATTTCCGCAGATGTGTTGGAGATTTTTGATTATGCGGCGCTTGGACATATCCACAAACCAATGAAAGCTGGCAGCGAAAACTGGCGTTATTGCGGAACACCTCTCGCCTGCTCTGTGAGTGAAGCACAGCAGCAGAAAGGGATCATAATGGTAGAAATGGGCGCAAAAGGCGAAGTCAAAACAACAGTCTTACCACTTGAACCACTGCGTCAGGTGAAGGTTGTAAAGGGAACATTGGAAGAGGTCCTGGAAGAATCCTGTGCAGATTATGTAACAGTCATTCTGACAGATAAAGCAGATCTTGACGTGATCGATATGCAGGAGCGCATCCGGCTGGCATTTCCGAATCTGCTGGAGATCCGAAGGGAAAATCTGAGAAAAGCTGATTATACCAGAACGTTACAGACGGAAGAACTGCTTGACCCTTATGAGTTATGCTGCTCTTTTCTAAAAGATCTGGATGAGGAAGAGAAGACGATCCTGCAGGATGTACTTCACACGGTTCAGGGGGTGAAATAGATGAAACCTTTACGCTTAAAAATGCAGGCATTTGGCTCTTATGGTAAGGAAACAGTGATCGATTTTGAGAAAGTAAACCAGAATCTTTTTCTTATTACAGGAGATACTGGAGCGGGGAAAACGACTATTTTTGATGCGATCGTATTTGCTTTATATGGGGAGGCAAGTTCTTCGACAAATAAGAAAGACGGCGTTGTTCTGCAGAGTCAGTATGTGGATTTTGCGCAGGAACCGTTTGTGGAACTTGTCTTTGCAGAGGGACAGGGCGAGACCAGGGAAGTGTATACCGTGCGCCGCGTTCCGAGACATCTCAAGATGATCACCAGAGGTGCGGCGAAGGGGAAACAGAGAGAAGTTACGGGATCTGTAAGTCTCATTATGCCGGATGGGACTGAATATCCGTCCAAAGAAACTGACCGGAAATTACAGGAGATCACAGGACTTACGAAGGGGCAGTTCATGCAGGTTGCGATGATCGCACAGGGTGAATTTGTGGAGCTTCTGCGGGCAAGATCCGATGACAAAAAAGTGATCTTCCGGAAGCTTTTTAATACAGAAATGTACCAAGAGATCGTGGCAGAATTGGGTAATCGGAAGCGTGCAAAAGAGAAAGAGATCGCTGTTTTGAAAACACAGTGTCAGAGCGAAGTGAGCAGGATCCGCATACCTGAAATATACGGATCAGAGATACTCAAACAGTTGAAAAAACAACTTGAAGAAGGTGAGATGACACGTCTCACAGATTTCCTGAAAGAGCTGGAAATACTATGTGACTGGCTGGGAAAACATACCCGCGAGGCGGAAAAAGAATACCAGGAAGCGGCTAAAAAAAGAGATGAAAAAAGAGAGGCATATACAAGAGCAGAAGAACTTCTGAAGTGGTTTGTACAGCTCGAAGATGCGGAACAGAAACTGCAGCAATATGCATCTGATGAAGGCAGAATAAAGGAGATGCAGGGGCTGCTCGGACGTATCAGAGATACCTGGGAGATCAGGGAAAACCATATGCTTCTGAGTGATGCCCAGAAACATCTGAGAGATCTGGAAGAAGCACTGCTGAGTCAGGAAAAACGCCTGCCAATGCTGAAAAACGCGCGGGAAGCATCCGAAAGTGCTGAAGAACAGGCGAAGCAGACATACGATCAGGAGCTGCAGAATCACAGCAGAATATCTGAGAAAGTACAGAAGTCATTAGAGGTTTTGACGCAGATAAAAAACCTTTCTATACAGACAGAAACAGACAGAAAAAGTTACAACGAAGCGACCAGAAAAACGCAGAAAACACAGCAGCAGCAGGAAACTCTGGAGCAGAAAGCTGAACAGTGGAAAATACAGAGTGAAGAGCTGGCAGAAGTGGACAAAAAACTGGCAGTTGCGGAGGGGAAAAAGGAAGAAGCAGATGCTGTTTCGCAGGAAATTTCTGACGTTCGAACACTTGGAAATCAGGCAGAGCAGTGCCGCAAAAATGCGATCAAAGCAAGAGAAGATTATGTCAGAATAACAGAAGATTATAATGCGGCAAATACAAAATATGAGAGTATGAGACAGCGTTTTTTGAACGCACAGGCAGGTTTTCTTGCGGAAGAACTGGAACCGGGAAAACCATGTCCCGTATGTGGCTCGACAGAACATCCGAATCCACATAAAAGGGCTGTGGAATATGTGGATATCTCCGAAGAAAAACTCCAGAATATGCAGATAAATGTGGATAAACTTCGCAAAAAGCAGGAGAAATCGGCAGGAGATGTCGCGGCGGCAAGAGCAGAATATGAGACACGAAAAACGACCTACATTGGCAGTGTACGAAAACTTCAGGAACGTCTGGGAAAAAGTATTTCTTCTATAACGGAGCAGTCGAGTGTGACAGAAATGGACCATGTGCTGGAGAACTGGAAGCAGCAGCTGGAAGAAGAACTGAACAAGTTAAAGAAAGACGCGAAACTTCTGGCGAAACTCCGTGAGGCACTTCAGAATATAGAAGAACAGAGACGAAAACTTCGGGAAACGTATACTCAATGTATGACAGAAGAAAAAGAAGCGGCAGAAAAACTGGCAGGCAGTGAGGCTACATTGAAAAATCTGAAAGATTCTGCAGAATTTCAGACAGAAGAAGCGGCAAAGGCAGCTTTGCATCAGGCAGTGAGCAGCAAACAGCGTGCGGAGGAAACATATCAGAAGGCTTCGGCAGAAGCAAAAGAAGCTGTGAATTCGCAAAAGCAGGCAGAGACACTGATCGGCCGTTATCAACAGGAAATTCCGACACAGAAACAGTGCGTGGAAGAACGAAAAACTTCTTATATAGAAATAATGAGCACGAAGCAGATGACGGAAAAAGAATGGAAAGAACTTGCAGAGGCTTACAGCCGTGAGGCGGCAGAAGAATTTCAGAAAACAGTTAATACTTATTATGAAAAGAAAGCGGCACAGCAGGCAAGGAGGGATTCTGCAAAGAATGCAGTTGGGAAGGTCGGACGGCCAGTCCTGGAAGAAATTCAGAAGGAAAGAGATCTGGCCGAGACAGAATATCTGGAAGCAGAAAAGATTTATAATCAACTGCGTATGGACAGCAAAGACGATGGAGAGATTTTGGCTGCTCTTTCATCCAGACTGGAAGAACGAAAGGCAGTTGTGGAGGAACATGCCCGGATCGATGCTCTGTATCGGATGACATCAGGAAATGTAAGTGGAGCACGTATGGATCTGGAAACGTATGTCCAGAGATATTATCTGGAGAGGATCCTTTATGCGGCGAACCGACGTTTTCAGGAGATGTCTGCAGGGCAGTTTGAATTTCGGATGTATGACTTGGAAAAAGCAGGCGAAGGTAAAAATCGCGGACTGGATCTGATGGTATATTCTACAGTCACCGGCAAAGAACGGGAAGTGCGGACACTTTCCGGAGGGGAATCTTTTATGGCGGCATTATCACTCGCACTTGGAATGGCAGATCAGATCCAGGAAAGTTCTGCGGCGGTCAATCTGGATATGATGTTTATAGATGAAGGCTTTGGTTCGCTGGATGAGCACTCACGCAACCAGGCGGTAAAAGTCCTTCAGGAGATGGCAGAGGGCTCAAGACTGATCGGAATCATTTCCCATGTGACAGAACTTAAACAGGAGATAGAAGATCAGCTGATCGTAAACAAAGATGAAAATGGAAGCCGTGTAAGATGGCAGATCAGTTAAGGAAGAAAGAATGACAGAAAATACATTGGAAAAGCTGGCACAGCTTCTGGAACAGGATCAGTTTGAGTTGATTTTTTCAGAAAGCGGAGCTGGCAGAGGACAGGATATACGGCTGGTATACCTGATGAATGATGCTGTGGAGAGCTTTCTGGTCTTCCGGGATGCCCGGATGACAGGCGAATATCATGCGGAGTATGAGGGAGAACTGGAAGCATCTCTGAACAAACAGGGTGAGGAATTTGTGCTGGTGGTGAAACAGGGAAAGACGGTCCTGACGTTGTTTTTTGAAGAGATGGATCTGGAAGTGTATCTGTATGAATATGCATACACCGGACATTTCTGGGTTAAGGGATATGAATATCTGAGGCAGCTCGAATACAGGCTTGCGATTCTGAGAGATAAGTACGATTATCTTGGCGAAGAATACTGCACTGAGGAAGAAAAACGTCTGGCGGCACTTGTAGAGTTTCCTCCATTAAATTATTGCTGCTATCCGGCAGTTCCTGAAAAGTATATCGTGCCGCGGGAGGATCCCTGGGTTCCGTCGGAGGAAGCCATTACTTATATGAAAGAACTCTCTGCGGAGTGCGGAGATATTTCTCTCGAAAAAAAGCTGGAAACATATCGGAAACATCCGACAAAATTCCGGGCAAAAAGAATTGCAGCCATGCTTCATAAAAAGAAACATGCTGCAGTTGTGGATCTGCTGACACGGAGACTGCAGGAAGCAACAGCGGAGTATCCACGGCGTTTTCTTGGGGATGAGCTGGAACGGAAATATGAGAAGATGCTGAAAATGGCGAGAAAAAGACAGCAGGAATTGGAGGAACAGGGATATAAGTCAGATATTCTGAGAGAAGAGCCTTTTACGATCGCGCGAGATTCGCTGGGGTATAAAGTGTATCTTATGATATGGAAAGAAAAAAGGGGCGACGTGGTGGTGGAAGTCGAAGAATATGCCTGTAAATAAAAGCCAGGGGGACGGGTATTGTACCTGCCCCTCCGGCTTTTTTGTTGCATTGCATATCGAGGAGGTGCCAGTGGCCAGTGGCAAGTCCGCTGATTTACTCGTTTTTCATCTGTGAGAGTTCCCTTCTTGCAAACACGACTGCGAGTACAAAAGCCGCCGCATCAGCAATTGGCCCTGCGTACATTACGCCGTCAATTCCCATAAACTTCGGAAAGATCACAACAAGTGGAAGCAGGAAGATCACCTGTCTCGTAAGGGACATGATAATACCAAGTCCTGCTTTTCCTATAGAAGTAAAAAATCCTGCGGACATTGGCTGAATGCCATTTGCAAAAGTGAGAAGCATAAAGATCCTCAGATAATTTTCCGCAAATTTAAAGTACAGATCACTTCCGCCGCCAAACATTCCCACGATCTGATGAGGGAAAAACTGAAAGCACAGGAAAAAGATCACTGCAATGATCGTACAGGCGGTGGCTGAATATTTATATGTCTGTCGAACGCGGTCAAATTTTCGTGCACCGTAGTTAAAGCCCCAGATTGGCTGTGCACCCTGAGAGATTCCGATACAGATTGCCAGGAAGACCATATTTACTTTGGATACGATTCCGACGCATGCGATCGGAATATCACTTCCATAAACAGAAATTGATCCATAATAGCGAAGGATATTGTTCATTACGATCTGAACAGCTGCAATTGCGATCTGATTGATGCAGGAAGCCATTCCAAGTGAAGTGATCGCTTTGAGGTGGTGCATTTGTGGCTTTAGCATTTTGCGGTCCAGATACATTTTGCGGAATTTTGTAAAATAAAGCAGGACCAGAAATGCAGATACGATCTGACCGATCACAGTTGCCCAGGCGCCACCTTTGATGCCCCATTTGAAACCAAAGATAAATAACGGGTCCAGGATGGTGTTGATGACTGCTCCGGTAAGGGTGCAGGTCATGGAATAAGTAGGACTGCGGTCAGCACGGATCAGATGATTTCCGCCGACGGATAAAGTAAAGAACGGAAGACCGATCGCAATGATGCTTACATAATCTGTTGCATAAGGCATAACAGTATCCGTCGCGCCAAAAAAGATAAGCAGCGGCCGCAGGAAAATCAGAATGACTGCGGCAATGGATACTCCGGTGATGACCAGTGTGGAAAGCGCGCTTCCGGCGATCTCGCTTGCTTTGTGCTCATTACCTGCGCCCATTTCCAGATTATAGTTGGATGCACCACCGATTCCCAGAAGCAGAGCGGCAGCAGTTGAGATCGTCGTAACCGGGAATGCAATATTGGTAGCGGCATTTCCAAGCATGCCGACACCCTGACCGATAAAGATCTGGTCTACTATATTATAGAGAGCATTGACCAGCATACTGATAATGGCAGGGACTGCAAATTTGGCAAGAAGACTGCCAACAGGGGCAGAACCCAGTGGATTTGCTGCGGTTGATGTTGAAGGGGATTGCTGTTTCAAGATAAAAACCTCTTTCTTCTATAGTAATGTGGTATGTTTGCCCCATTTTGGGGAGATACTATCAAGTATAACACAAAAAAAGAAAAAAAGTGAAAAAAGGTGTTGACAGATTGGTTTTATAGTGGTATTCTAACTGAGCTGTCACGA